>SWCG01002613.1_pt1 | contig 67983 bp, 56 predicted proteins | sample 4690071 | NCBI WGS metagenome assembly SWCG01 (sample SAMN10267281, study PRJNA491770) | bioreactor metagenome | isolation source: DHS bioreactor inoculated with subseafloor sediment | place: Japan: off Shimokita Peninsula | collected 2012-10 | reverse complement strand
AAAAAACCACGCTCTGGGCGAGTTCCCGAGCCACGGCGGCCAGGGACTCGGGCTGGGCCACAAGCTGTGGCAGGATCCTGCGTCGTTGCAGAAGCAGACACTCGGTCCCGGTTTCGGCCCGCAGGGTGTAGAGCCAGCGGTAATGGCCCAGAAGCGTGAGGCCGCCCGCGCACATCCCTGCGCTCAAGGTCCCCACCTTGCGCCCCTCGCGCTCTATGGTCATGGAGCCTGTGATCACGGCCACCGCTCCTTCGGCCGGCTGGCCTTCCTCGAATGCGGCCTGTCCCGGGGCTAATGTCTCCCGCTCGCACAGGTAGGCCATGACCCGCAGCAACTCCTGCGGCTGGCCTGAAAAAAACGGCAGATCCCGCAGCACGCGCAGATTGCAGTCCAGTTCGCACTCTTGGGTTTCAGCTTGTTCCGACGAGATCATGAAGCACCCCCTTGGCGGCCATGAGTTCATCGTAAGGACCGCTCTCCACGATCTTTCCGGCTTTCATGACCACGATGCGATCGTAGTGTGACACCGTGTCCAGGCGATGGACCACGGAGATGACCGTGTGCCTGCCGCGCACGGTTTTGAGAAAATTCTGGACCCTGGCCTGGGAGGCGTTGTCCAGGGCCGAGGTGGCCTCGTCGAGGACATAGATGACCGGTTGCTTGAGGAAAACCCTGGCCAGGGCGATCTTCTGTCGCTGCCCGCCCGAAAGGTACTCGCCCATGCTCCCGACCTGGAACTCAAGGCCAAGCTCCACGATGCTCTCCAGCACCCCTTCCTCGATCAGAAGCTGGACCAGCTGCTGACTGATGCGCTCCAGCGCCCCGCCACGGCCGGGCCTGGGCTGGCCGAAGAAGATGTTGTCGCGGATACTGCGCGACTCGATGTAACGGTCAGCTTCGTAGAACTGCAGCGTCGACGGCCCCGAACGCTCAAGATACTCGTGAAACTCCGTCCTGGCCAAAAGGATTCTCTCTTCGAGCTGTTTCGGCATGCGCACGGTCTTGTGGCGGCCAGGGACGAATTTCAGGGCCAGGCGCAGAAGAAGGCTCCGGGACGAGGCTTTGAGCTCGCCCTGACTGCGGGTTGCCATTTCGTCCACGACCTGCGCGTATTCGTCCATGTCCTCCCTGGAGATGGGACTGTCGGCATAGAGTTCCGGGGTCTGCGCCGCGTAGCGCAGAATGGGGATCGTTGCGGTGGCGACGACTGCCCCGAAATCGATGAGAACCCGGTCCAGGCCCGTTTGATCCAGAAAGGCCAGAAAGCGCTTGTTGCTGAAGGCATTCTCGAATCTGGCCTGCCGCTCCGCGAAATCCCCGAAGACGATATTCTGGGCGATGGACCCGAAATTCAGGTATCGCTTGGAATCGAAAAACTCGATGTCGCCCTCGAAGCCGGTCTCGAACCGCTCCCGGAACAGAAGGCGCATGGCCAGGACGCGTTCGGCCAGTTCCGGCCTTTCGGCGGGCGAGATCACGGCCTGGCTCCCGAACTTGAGGATATCCGCAAAGAGCCCTACCTGCTGCACAACCTCGATGACGCGGTCCAGATCCGGCGGCGTAAAGCCCGGAACACGGTTCATGGTGCTGGAATGGCTCGAGTACAGCAGATTGTCGCGGACCGTGCCGCTGAAGATGAAGGGATGCTGAGGGACCATGCCCAGGTTCTCGGCCACGTCGAGTTTGGTCAGGCCGCGGATATCGTGGCCGTCGAGCTGCGCCTGGCCCTCGGTGTAGGGCATGAGCTGGGCCACGACCTTGGCCAGTGTCGATTTGCCGCTGCCCGAATACCCGACAAGGGCGACCATTTCCCCCGGTCTGACATGCAGGTTGATGTCATCGATGAGCCGTGCGCCTTCGGGGGTACGAAAAGACACGCCCCGCAGCTCGATCTCCCCGTGAAACCGGTAAAGGTCGCGATCAACGGGCACGAGGCGATGCTCGGGCGCCTGATCAAAAGCCGCCATGACGTTCCTGTAGCGGACCTGGCTGTCTTCTTTTAGCTGATAGAACTCCATCATCTCCCGCCAGGGGTCGCTCAGGCTCGAATAGGCCGACAGAAAGGCCACCAGCGCGCCGAGATCGAAAAGCCCGCGGATGGTCATACTGCCGCCGACCAGAAAGAGGATGAAAGGACCCAGATGTTCGAAGAAATTGTTGGCGAACTTGATACCGTAGCGGTAGGCGTTCATGCGCACGTTGGCTGTAAGCAGTTGCCCGGCCTGGCCGGAAAACTTCTCGTTCTCCAGACCGAAACCGGCATGACCGTGCACCTCGTGCACACCGGAAATGACCTCGCCGATGCTTCCGGAGATGGCGCGGCTGACGTTGACCCTGTGCCGGTTGGCCTCGTTGGCGCGTTTCTGGAGACGCGGCACGATGACGATCTGCAGCGGATAGATGACGAAACTCAGGCCCGCCAGGAGAGGATTGAGATAAAAAAGATAGCCGCCCATGGCCAGCAGGGTGCAGACGTTGATGAGCGGGACGGACACCGCGCTGCCGATGAAGCCCGAAATGGATGCCAGCTCATTGATGAGGGAATTGATGACCTGACCGGGCTGAGTGTTGCGAAAAAAAGACAGAGGCAGGCTGAGGATGTGCTCATAGAGGCTGGTGCGCATGCGTTTCAAGGTGCGCTGCCCGATGTAGGCCTGGAGCAGGTTGATGCAGAACTTGAGCGTGCTGGCCGTCAGTACGGAGGCGAGAAAGAGCACGCAGTAGAAAACCAGCAGATCCATGTCGCCAAGACCGATGGCCTGGTTGACGATGCGCTTCTGCAGCTCCAGCGGGACGATGCGGATGCCCACGGTGAGCACGACCAGCAGCACGAGAAGGAGCTGCCAGCGCACATTTTTTTCCATAACCCATGAATACAGGGTCCGCTTGGTCACCATGAACTGATCCTTCCCCACGTGTCGCAGTTTGACCTCCCGCCTACCCTACTCTATGCAAAGAGAAAAGGACGCCATGACAGCCACATTCGATTTTACCCTGGTCAATCCGGCCGAAGAGCATGCTGCGCTGCTTGCCGCCCTCGAACAATTCGGCGAGCAAAAAGCGCTGATGCCTGCGGTCCGCTACCGGCTCGGGCTGGTGGTGGACGAACTGATCTCCAACTGCATAGCCCACGGCACCGTTCCGGGCCAGGACACGACCATCCGGGTCCTCGTCACCGACCTTGAGGACAAGGTCGAGATCGAGATAACCGATGCCGGGCCCAGGTTTAATCCTAGCACGCACCCAATCTCCAGGTGCCCCGAGAAAGGACCTGCGGCCATAGGCGGCATGGGCCTGTGCCTTGTGCGCAATCTGGCATCGGAGCTTGTCTACACCCGCGGGCAGTCGTCCAACCATCTTCGCATCACCCTCGCCAAAGCCTCACAGGAGCCCGAATGCAACTCCAGGAAATAAACCACCCCAAGGTTACCGTTTTCCGTATCAAGGGACGCCTCGACGCCTCCTCCACCACCGAGCTGGAACAAAAGGTCCTGCTCAGTCTTGATCGCGGAATTACGCATCTGATCATGGATTTTTCAGAACTTGAATACATCAACAGCGCCGGCTTGCGTATCCTGGTCATGAGCTACCAGCGCCTCAGCTCGCGAGGAGGTCAGGTCATGGTCTGCGGAGTCCGGGACTACATTGCCGAGATCTTCGAAATCTCCGGTTACAACCGCATTTTCGTCATGTGCCAGAATGCGATGCAGGCCATGGAAATCATCGAGCCTGCATCAGGCGCGCAATAACGACGGTCCGGTCATCCTCGACACGGGCATTGCCCGTGAACAGCTCCACCTCCGCCAGGATCCTCTCCGCGATCTCCTGCGGCGACGCCCCGGCGTTTTCGCTCAGCACCTTGAGCATGCGCTCCTTGCCGAACATGGTTTCGCGCGCATCGACCGCTTCCCAGATCCCGTCCGTCCCCATCAGCAGAATGCCCTCGCCGAGCTGCTCCGAGGCTGTGCCATAGCGCCAGGCCGGGTCCACGCCAAGGGGAATGTCCCGGCCCGCGAGGCTACGGAGTTCTGTGCCACCCACGGGCAGAAAGATCGCCGGATCATGCCCGGCACCCACCCACTCGGCCCGGCGACCGACCGGGCAGAAGGACAGCAAAAAGACCGTCACGAAATGACCGGTGCCGGCGACATCCCTTGAGATGAGCGTGTTAGTGCGGTTCATGACCTCGGCCAGATCGCCCGTCTGCAGCAGATGGGCCTTCAGGTACGCCCTGACGGAAGCCATGAGCAGCGCCGATCCCACCCCGTGTCCGGTGACGTCCCCGACCATGATCACAAGCTGCGGGCCATGCTCGCCGTCACGCACCATGTAGTCGTAAAAATCCCCTCCGGTCTCATCGCAGAAAAGGCTGGCCCCGAAAATGTGCACCCCGGACAGAAAGGGAGAGAACGTCGGCAGGAGACTGGCCTGAATCTGCCGGGCCAGTTCAAGCCCCTGCGCCATCTGCTCACGCTCCACGAGGCGGTCAATCATGAAGTTGGTGTGTCCGGCGATGACCGCAAACTCGTCATTGGTGACCACGGGAACCTTGCAGTCCAGACGCCCCTGACTGACGCGCTCGAGGACCCTGGTCTGGTTCTCGAAGAGGATGTTCAGATTTCTGGCGTAGGAAAAGACCAGCAGCATGGTCAGCACCAGCAGCACGCCCATGACGAACAACACTTCAATAACCACGGACCGCAGCAGGAAGGTCAAGCCAAGAACGGCCTGATCCTGGGCTTTTAGCCAGGAGATGTCGCGAATCAGAAGCAGAAGCAGGACAATGGTCACAAAGATGATCACCCCGGAAGCAAGCAGGGCAAACCTGCGCGTCTGCGGAAAGAACGCTTTTGAGTCCGGCAGGCTCTGGTCCAGAAAATGCGCCTGCTTGATGATCCGGTATTCCCATTCGAGGCTCAGATCCAGGGCGGCAAAAAGGCCGATGGTGGCAAATCCGATGGTAATTTCAAAGCCGCTTGAAACCGGAAAGCCCCAGGCCAGGTTGTGGTACAGCCCGACCCCAAGGCCCGCGGCCACAAAGACGATGAAATCAAGGAGCAAGAGGCGCGTGGACTGGCGCTGGACCGGCAAGGGGCGGACAAGGACGCGCACGAGGAATTGCCGCAGAAAAAGGGCTCCGGCCAGATGAACGCCGAGCACGGAAAAGAACTTCCAGACCGGAAGCGATTCGATCAGAGGTCAGACCTGGCCGCCGTAAAAAGTCAGCACCACCAGCATGAACGAATAGTAAATCAGAATTCGAGCCATTTCAGACACCTTGCACGCGGCGGTAAAACTGGACAATCGGCTTGAGGGTGGAATAGTATCCACGGATGAAATACTGCATGCTTCTTCTTTGGCTTTTCATGGCCTCCTCTGTCCAGGCCCAAGTTTTCCCGACTTCCCTTGGGGGCATCACGCTGGGCGAAGATATTTCGAGCATCGACGAGATCTGCCGCATGCACACGCAGATCCCCCTCTCCCAGGAGCGCCACCTCATGGAGATCCAGCTCATCCCTCACCACGCCCCCGGCATCAGAGGCGGCAGCGTGGCCTACGCCAACTGCGACCAGATCGGGCGGATCGTGCGCATCAAGCTCAAATTCGAAGACGAAACCCGTGGGTTCTTCGACGGTCTGCTGAAGCGCTACCGGGATCGTTTCGGAAGGCCTCTGGAATGGCGCGGCGATCCTTTTCAGACGGTCATGTCCTGGAAATGGAGTTTCACCAACGCCCAGGGAGAGCAGGTCAATCTGGAGCTGACTCACAGCAGGGACGAAGACTACAAGACGGGCAATTTCGTGAAGATGACCCTGCGCTCCCTGTGGCTCACTGAAGACGCCTGCCAGGACGCCAAGAATAAATCCGGGGCTGACAACGATCGCGCTCCGACTCCCGCGAACAAACTCGACTACCGGTTGCTTATCCCGCAATGACCGCTTCGCTCGGTTGGGACGGACTGCGGGTTACAATCCCTGCTGGAATGGAACCAGTGATCCTGGATCGTGGCTTCGTGCGCCTTGCCGGAGCTAACCTCCCGGTTCTCGATCTGCGCTTCGGACCGGAAAAGGCCCCCTTCAATCCGGACAAGGACGGGCCACGGCTGCTCAAGGCTTCGGGAATCGGCGGCACAAAACTGTCATCCTTTCGTGCGTCGTGGGCCCGCAGGTTGCGGGGCGACGTATGGGCCGCCCCCTCCGACGGGCCCAGGCTTTTCATACTCCATCCGACGAAAAAAAAGGCGGTGGTCGCCGCCCTCTTTTCCGCTCCACCGCCGCCGGACCTGCTCCGCCCGGTATTGGAATCGCTGGACTGGACACCTTCCGATGCGTGGCGCAGCTGGCGCTGCTACGACCTGCGGCTTGAAACTCCGCCGCATGCGGTCCTGGGCAAGGCTTCGTTTCGGCCGGGGGCATTCAGGCTGGAGTTCTCCATCGCCCGCTCAAGGCTTGTCTTTGAGCGTCTTGCGCCGGCCAGCGTGCTTCTGGAGGAAACTGCGCTCGAATCATGGCTTGAAAAAAAAATACTGCGTGAGCACGGCCGTGAATTGAGCATCGATTCAAGCGACCCCACGCAGGCGCGCTTTGCCGATCCAGCCTCGCCATGGCGGCGCATCCTGGCCACACTCCCCTTCAACCCGGGCCAGATTCGGGGCGGCGTCCGGCATGACGAGGCCGGAAACAAGATCCTGATTCTCACTGAACGCGGTCGCCTCATCCCGGCACCGGACTTCGAAAGGACATTCGCGGCGTATGCAGCAATCACAATCCAAGGCTGACGCCCTCTCCGCCGTACCCGTGCCCATGCCCGGAATCCGGGCCACCGTCTCGGACCAGGGGCTGGTCCGCATCAGCCACCCGGCCACCCTGAGGCCCTGGCTGGCAAGGCTTCTCCCCGCCTCCGTCACCCTGCCCATGCGCACCCTGGAACTTGACGCCATGGGCACCTTCGTCTGGAACCGCATCGACGGCACCGCCTCGGTGGACGACCTGGCACGCCAGCTTGCCGAGCACTACTCCTGCCTCCCGGCGGAAGCCGAACAGGCCGTGGCCATGTTCATCCGCCAGCTCGGGCAGCGCGGCATCCTGGGACTGCGCTAGCGTACTCTAAAATTCCCTCGTGAAGGTGACACAAAAAACAATCACCGGGATGGCCCGACCAAGGCAAAAGTGCACGGCAGGAAATCAGGGCCTGCTCTCGATCGAGGATATACATATGAGCTCAAGCCCGCCGGACACGATCGCGCGGTCGAAGCGCTCTACCAGCGCTTTTCCGGCGGGAGTCCGGGGAAAACAGACGTGCAGCGAGTGCACGGCGAGAATTTTGGAGGCGAAGACCAGAGGGGACGGGTTTTGCGACGGTTCCATCCTGCCTGAAAGATACCGGAACACGGCCCGGTCCATGACGGCCGCATCGATCCTTCCGGCCTCGAGCATGCGCAGCGCCATTTCATCGGAGTTGCATTTGACCGGAAACAGGATGCCCATGTCCACAAGGCGGTCGAATTCTTCGGTGTTCACATACCCATCCACCACACCGAGCCGGTAGGCGGACAGGTCCTCCAGACGGGTCCAGTCCAGCGTCATGTCACGCCGGTGCACCAATCCCACTACACTGCACCCCACCGCCTTCGAAAAGTAAAACTCCTTTTCGCGGTTTGCCGAGCGGTATTCGGGAAAGTAGCCTTGGGTGAGCCCGGTGCGGGCCTCCATGAGGACCCGCTTCCAGGGCAGAAAGGACAAGCTTGGCTCCAACCCCGCGACAGCGCAGATGCTGCGCACGCGAGCGCTGGTCGTCCCCTGGTCCGGAAGGTCCGGGCCAACGAAAGGAGGCCATTCCAGCGTGCTCAGCCTGAGCGGCTCAGCGTAGGCGGAAAACGCGAACAGGAGAACCATGAGCGGCAAAACGCCGATCAGGCTTCGCTTCATCGCGGCACCGGAACGCTTCCCGGCGAGCTTTGCATTGCTTATCATGCTGGCCTTTCTCTAACAGCCCGTTGAAAAATGGCAATCTGCTGCGTCAGCGAAAAAATCCAGACCGCGCATCTGCATAATGCACTGCGCGCCCTGGATTTTTTCGCTTCCTTGCATCTCACCATTTTTGAACAGGCTGCAAATTTTGAATTTTTCAACAGTCAGCTAAGCCTCGTAGGCCGTGGAAGATGTCGATCCTCCACGGCCTGTCCAGTTGGTGTGAAAATGCTGACCGCGGGGACGGTCGATTCTTTCGTAGGTATGCGCGCCGAAATAGTCCCGCTGCGCCTGCAGCAGATTGGCGGGCAGCCTGGCCGTGCGGTAACCGTCAAAATAGGCCAGGCTTGCGCTGAGCGTCGGCATGGGCACACCCCAGAGCGCGCCCGCCGCGACGACCCGCCTCCAGCCTGCCTGAGCCTCATGCACCGCATCCGTGAAAAACGGATCCAGCAGGAGGCTGGCAAGCTGTGAATCGCGGGCGAACGCCTTCTCTATGTCGTCAAGAAAAACAGAGCGGATGATGCATCCGTTTCTCCACATCCTGGCGATGCCGCCGTGGTCCAGGTCCCAGCCATGCTCAAGGCTCACGGCTCTGAGGATCTGGAAGCCTTGCGCGTAGGAGACGATTTTCGAGGCGTAAAGGGCCTGCTGGAGATCATCGACCATGCCGTCCGCATCGCCGAATGGCAGCATCGGCCCCTCAAGAACCAGCGATGCCTGGACGCGCTCGTCCTTAAGCGCGGACAGACTGCGCGCAAAAACCGCCTCGCCGATCAGCGTCAGGGGCTGCCCTGCCTCCAGGGCGGCGTTTACGGTCCATTTCCCCGTCCCCTTCTGCTGTGCGGAGTCGAGAATCAGATCGAGCACATGCAGGCCGTCCTCGTCGCGAAAACCCAGAATTTCAGCGGTTATCTCGATCAGATAGGAATCAAGGCGGCCCGTGTTCCAGCAGGAGAAGATCCCGTGCATCTCTTCGTTTGAGAGTTTGAGCCCCACCTTCATCATCTGATAGACTTCGCAGATGAGCTGCATGTCGCCATACTCGATGCCGTTGTGCACCATCTTGACGAAATGCCCGGCCCCGTCCGGACCGACCCATTCGCAGCAGGGCGCTCCACCCGGTGTCATCGCGCAGATGCGCTGAAAAATGGGCCGGATGCTCTCCCAGGCCTCGATGGCACCACCGGGCATGATCGAGGGGCCGGTCAGGGCGCCTTCCTCGCCGCCGGAAATACCGGCCCCGACGAAGAGGATCTGGTGCTCGCGCGCCTCCCCGACACGGCGGCCGGTGTCCAGATAATGCGAATTCCCCCCGTCGATGATGATGTCGCCGGGTTCGAGCAGGGGGGTCAGAGATGCCATCAGCGCGTCCACCGCTTCCCCGGCCTTGACCATGCACATGACCTTGCGTGGCCGGGACAGCGATCGGACCAGTTCATCCAGGCTGTGACAGCCGATGATGTTTCTGTTCGCGCCGCGCCCGTTTACGAATGCATCGACCTTGGCCACGGTACGATTGAAGCAGGCCACGGTGAAACCTTTGCCCTCCATGTTGAGCACAAGATTCTCTCCCATGACCGCCAGTCCGACAACTCCGATGTCCGCCAACCTGTCGCTGCTCATCCGCCCTCCGGCTTTGTGTTACGTATTCAGCTTAAAAAGGAAAATCCTCTGTTGCGTCGATTTTGATTTCCAGCGCCCTTGGCTCCGGCTTCTTCGACTTCGCGTGTACGGGATTGCCGTCAACGCAGATGGCCTTGAAAGGCTTGGTGGGGCAGGCGTACTCGCAGGCTCCGCAACCAACGCAGTAGTCTGCAAACACTTCCGGGATGACCAGCGGCCTGTTCAGCAGGTTGGGGTACGGCACCATGCGCACCGCCTTGGTCGGGCAGTGCTCGGAACACGCCCCGCAGTTCGTGTTGTCCGTGAAGACGATGCAGTTTTCCTTGATGAACCGGGCCACGCCCAGCTGCGTGCGCTTCTTTTCCTCCGGGGCGAGCGGCAGGATGGCGCCGGTGGGACAGACCTGCGTGCACAGCGTGCACTCATAGTTGCAATAGGATGCGCCAAAATCAAGGCGCGGCTGCAACAGGCCCGATGGGCCAAATTCGAGGGTCGACGGGGAAAGGACACGCGACGGGCAGACGCTCACGCACAGATGGCAGGCCGTGCAGATGGAGGTGAAGCGCTCGACGCTGACGGACCCTGGCGGGGAGACCGGCCCGGTCACGGCCTCGGGAACGGTCGTCGGCCGGCTCTGCAGGACCGTCGCGTTGGTCTCCACCAGCCCGGCGAGGCCAAGAACCGACACGCCGGAATGCAGAAAAAAATCCCGCCGCCCCTGATCCGTTCGCACGAGCGGAGCGCGTCGCCACCTGTTTTCAAAATGCACGGCCCCTTCCGGGCAGGCCGCCAGACAGTTCCAGCAGGCAACGCAGCGACCGGTGTCCACCCTCATGTCTTCAAGATCGATGCACCCCGCCTTGCACACGCGTTCGCAGCGCCTGCACCTGGTGCACCGGTCATGGTCGATGCCAAGGCCCAGCCATGAAATCCGCGACACCAGGCCAAGAAGGGTGCCCACCGGGCAGACGGTGTTGCAGTAGAGGCGGCCGCGTTTGGCAGCCAGCCACCCGACCGCGACCAGCGTCGTCGCGGCGACCCCGACGGCAAGCGGGACCAGGTTCGCCCACTGCTTGCGGGAAACCGCATACTGGCCAAAATGCTCAAGGGACGCGGCAATGACATTGTTGGCCACAATGACCGCCGGGCGCACCAGATCGGCCAGAATCCTGCCAGAGGCGCTGAACGGATCGAGCAGGTTCAGCAGCAGGCCGCTGCCGCCGATGAACAGCAGCGCCGTGACGGCCAGGATGGCGTAACGGAGGGTTCCGGCCGGTCTGAAGCGGTATCGCCTTCTTTTCCCGGCCTTGAAGCCGATGGTGTCCTGAAGCGTCCCAAGGGGACAGACCGTGGAACAGTACACCCGCCCGAAGAGAACGGTCAGCGCCGCGACAATGAGCCATCCCGCCGCGCCAAGGGCCGCCCCGTGCACGAAGGCGACGAGCGAGGGGACGAACTGCAGATACAAGATCCCATCAATGACCACAGGCGGGATTACATTCCCCAGATCAAGAAACACCAGCGCGGTCAGCCCGAAAAAGGCAAGGGACAGGGCGACCCGCACCGCCTTCAGGTGCCCGAGCTTCAGGCCCGCCACTTGCCGTCTCAAAGCCTTATGCGGTTGATGGACAGGGCGCCAAGGTCTATGCGGCCAAGGTTCATCCGCGCCGCGAGCTGGATGTGGCGGACGTCTTCGGGCTCAGCGCCGAAAAGCTTCGCTGCGGCGGCATCGGCGGCCACCGGATCGGTGGAGACGACCAGTGCCTGCATCTGCACGATATCAGCGGTAGACACCCCGCGCGGCCCGTTCTGCTTCATGACGTTGTAGGCGTCGACCACGGTCAGGGTCGGCCTTTTGTACGAAATGAAATCCGCGATGCACTGGTGCAGGTCGTTGCGGTGCCAGTACCCGCGATCCCAGACCACGCCCATGAGGTTCTTCATGCCCACGGTGAGCATGGTCGAGCTGTGGTGCTTCAGGACCGGGACATTGATGAGCACGTCCGATTCGAGCAGCAGCCCGTGCACCTTGACCTCGGTGAGCCGAACCCCGCCCGGCACGGAAACCTTCTGGTAATACCCCTCGTTGTTTCCGGGGACGATCTTGCCACCGGCATCCCTGACCGCGCGCTCGATGCCGCTGTTCTTGTAGGACTGCTTCCAGGGATCGCAGGTGTGGTCAAAAACCGACACCTCCCTGGCCCCGGCGTTGAGACAATGCTCGACAATGCGCCCCACCAGCGCCGGATTCGTATTGCCACCGCGTTCCGGGGTCACGTCCCAGCCGATGTTCGGCTTGACCACGACCCTGCTCCCCCGTGGCACGAAGGCCTGCATGCCGCCAAGAGAGGCAATGGCCTGATCGAACATCTCCCCCGGCTGCCCGCCCCGCACGGCGACAAGATCATATGCGTGCGCCAGAGGTTCGCCAGCGGCCAGCAGTTGCGCATAATTGCCGAAAGCCACGGTGGAACCGGCAACAATGCCGCCACCGATCACATTTTTCAGAAAACGACGCCGATCCATAATGCCCTCCCTGGCCGCTTCGACATGAGAAGCCGCCTGCAGTCACCGCATACGATGAAAATATACGCATTGCCAGACTCTTTGGCCAGGCAAGGAATTGGCAAGCTCTCCGAGAGCCCGGAGACAAGTTGCCTTTGAAGCCATATGCGCATAAGTTATCCACACATTTAAAACAGGAGCCATGCGCATGAACCTTGCCTACGATATCCGTGCAGCCAAGAAAGCGACCAACGTCAGCATCAACAGCGACCTGCTGGCCAAAGCCAAGGCATTGAAAATCAACCTGTCCGCGACCCTTGAAAAAGCCCTGGCCGACATCGTCGCCGCCCGTCAGCGCGAATTGTGGAAAGAGGAGAACAGGTCGGCCATCGAGGCGTACAACCAGTTGGTCGAAGAGCACGGGATGGCCGGCGACGGATTACGGAGCTTTTGATGGCGCAGTTCACGGCTTACGCAAACCCGAACCGCTTGACGCGTGCGACCTACCCGTACCTGCTGGATATCCAATCCGACCTTCTGGACGACCTGCGCACAACCGTGGTCATTCCGCTGTCACCGGTCCGTCTGGCCGGCAAGGCCGCCATCTCGAGACTTTGCCCCGTGCTGGACATTGACGGCGAACCGCATGTCGCCCTCACGCAGCAGCTGGCCGGAGTGGACAGAAAAAGCCTGGGCAAGGCGATCTGCACCCTCGATCAGTATCGTTCGGACATCATTGCCGCACTGGATTTCATCATTTCAGGCATCTGAAGTTTCGCCAGACACGGCGGGTTAGGTAGTGCACGGGATCTTCAGAAGGTGAGATTAAATACCAATTTGATATAGAGTCACTTCAGGACAAACTGCGAAACTACTTGTTGAATTTGGATTGAGGGAGCATTCGTGCATAATCTTGGATATACCTGCTCCACGGAAGATCTTCCATGTATTCCATATATCCCACCACGGCATCGAGATCTTTTTGCGACACATGATTGCAATCCAGCATCGTCTTCATGAGACCCAGGCTGTTCCAGACGTCAATGCTGAATACATCGGCGAGTTGAGTCGTGTCCCTGTCATCGGTGACAACGGGCACGTCCAAGACAAGGGCGTGGGCAAGAATGTCAATGTCGACTTCCTGTACACCTAAAGACTGGCCCAAATTGTAGTCAGCAATATAACCATTTGCCAGAGCGGCTTCCCTTTGCTGTTCGCGCGATATGTTGATCCGCTGAGATCTGTTTTCAGAATACATGTCCTCGTTCACCCAGCAAAACTTTTCACGCAACCGAGGCTGCCTGTCATACTCTTTTTGAAACCGATGCGTTATGTAAAGCGTGAATTCATCGGGACAAAAGGGACGGAAAAGAAGCGGGTGAAGGGATTGCGCGAAACGCAAATATATATTCGTATCAACAAGGATCTTGGATTGCGCCATGTTGATATCAGTGGGTCAGGAAATAATGCAGTTCTTTTGCTTCGACTGCCTGAATGTCGAAGAGCGATTGCAGGAATCCATCCCCCCTTGATGTCTCGCCGAGGAATTTTCTCAGGGAATCGAAAATCGGCGTTTTGAAATATGTCTCTGCAAGATAAACATATTCTTCCGGAGACAGATATCCTTCATTTTCTCCCGCGAAATAACGCCCAGAATCACTTCTGAGCTTGTCAATCAATGTCGATTTCTTTTCGACGTATTTTTTGATTCCAACATAGGCGCTGTTCAATTTTTCCAATTGATCCAATCCGTTTTCGACAGCATATGAATTGACTGATTTGTATATCGTGTAAGGAGAGATGCAAAGTGGATCTGCCAGTGCAATCAATTCTGTGACAAGCAGGTTCGCATTGAGCCCGGCAAGCTTTTCGTATGCTTTTGCAGCCATCTCTTCAGGAAAAAGAAAGGATTGGGCAAAACGTTCCGCAAAATTCTCGGAAAAATCTGTGTCACAGGAGAACTTTGTAATGATATGCCCTATTTCATGCGCAACCCAAAACTTAAAGTCAAGAATATAGGAGTCAAGATTGATGTACATCCACTCTTTTTTGCTTCTCAGCGATTCGACATACAATCCATGGGCATCATTATCCCTGCTGGATGTCACGCCCCAGAAGACTGGTACGGGGACAACATCGTACGCATGGATGATTTCGACAAGGTCGGAATAGTGGACCACGTCCGTCATGGACTTATTGGCCAACCCCCTGACCATGGCAACAGCCTTCTGAATGTACCCATAGTCCAACGACGGACGCTTGAGGACTGGCGGAACCTCCAGAGCTCCATCCGGAAGGTAGTCGGCAATCGAATCAAGAAGCATCGCCTTTTTCAAGGCATTCGCAAAATGCGTATCGTTCAAGGCCCGGCGCGCCTTCATGCGAAAGTTGAACACCGCCGCCAGAGGCGTATCGTCTAGGACAAGGTCGGAATGCGGCAACCTGAGCAACATTCCAAGCCGCACGAGCTTGTCAGGCCTGGGAAACTTCTTCCCGGCCAACCAATCCCCCACGATGGTTCTGGAAACGGCAAGCCGTTCGGACAACTGACTGTTGTTGAACCCTAGTGAATCCATGGCTCTTTTGACGAGTTCGATATTTAGGCGCTTATTCATGGGCTTGGAAAATACCTTTCGTGTCAACTTTTGTCAACATTTCCGCTAATCGCAGTCTTCCACATCCTGAACGCCACTCCCGACCACTCAATCAAAAGGCTTGTGCAAATTTCCGGGACCGCTTCTGTCCGTAACGGAGCATTTTGTGTTTGCGGCACAGATCCTTCGTCTATGGACGGACTATTATGCGGTAGCGGCGGCCCCGGCCCCTTCCCCGGACTCCCGCCAGAGTTGACCCTGATCTTGGGACCGCCAATGTACAGTAAGCGCTCATTCGAGCCCATTTTCCAATAATTTCAAACCATGAGATGAAAGGGAGTGGATACCATGCCCCAATGTGATGACGGGATATGCGGTTAGCAGATCATCACCAAAAACAGCTTGCCTAATTCTGCCGATACTTTTCAATCCGCTTCAAGGTATCGTTCAAAGCCGCCACCGAAACAGGCTTTGCGAGGTGGTCGGTCATACCAGCCGCAAGAAATCTTTCCCTGTCACCGACGAGGGCATAACCAGTCATGGCAACAATCGGGATATTCGGGTCAAATTTTCCCGAAGTATCCGTCCGGATGCGCCGAGTAGCCTCCAGTCCATCCATGACCGGCATCTGCACATCCATGAGAACACCATCGAAAACATTGTTGCGCATAGCTTCAAGCGCCTGTCTTCCGTCATCGGCAGTAATGACGGAATGCCTCATCTTCTTGAGCAACACCTTGGTGCCGAACTGATTTATCACATCATCCTCAACAAGAAGAATTCGTAAGGGCTTGACTACGGCGCAACCATGAATTTCGCCTGTTTCGCCCAACTCTGTAGTTTGTTCCGGCAATCCGAGAGCAAGCGTCAGGTACACGCTCGTCCCTTGTCCTTCCAAGCTGTCAAAAGTCAGGGTCCCTTCCATGGACGCAACAAGTTTTTTTGTGATGGCCAACCCCAGACCCGCGCCTTGAAACTGGCGGACAAAGGTATCGCCGACTTGCGTGAATGGCTCACACACAACATTAATCTTGGCATCGGCAATGCCAACGCCTGTATCGCTGACAATAAAAAGCAGGCAGACCTTGTCAGACAAGATCGGAGGTAAGACCCAAACCTCGACTCGAACTTCCCCTCGCGAGGTGAACTTGACGGCATTGCCGACAAGATTGAACAGAATCTGACGGATGCGAACCTCATCACCGATGACCCGGATGGGAACATCTTTTCCGATCTCGATGTATATCGGCAAGTTCTTGCTCAAACTGATTGGCCCAAAGCTTTCCTGCAAGGCCCCTAATGTTTCGGACAGCGAAAACACCTGCTTGTTCAAGGGCATGCGGCCCGCCTCGATTCGCGCAAGATCCAGAATGTCACTCAGAAGTCGCGTCAATCTGTTGCCTGAACGGACGGCCATATCGATGAATTTGTCCTGCTCCTCATCGAGTGACGTCGTCTGCATCAGATGCAGCATCCCTAAAAGACCGTTCAGGGGCGTGCGTATCTCGTGGCTCATGTTGGCCAGAAATTCGGACTTGGCTCTGTTGGCGTCCTCGGCGGCGCTCTTCGCGGCGAGCAACGCCGCCTCGGCCTGCTTCCTCTCGGAGACATCAGTCACGACAATCCGGCGAACAGGCTCGTCCGCATCGCCATGTGAGAGGGTCGCCCTCAGATGCGCCCAGAACACCGTTCCGTCATTTTTCAGCATCCGCTGTTCCCATTCCTGCGGATTCCCGGACGCAAAGAGCTTTCTGAGGTTCAGGTAATAGCCGTCCTGATCCTCCTCGTGGATGAATTGGCTGAATCGGGCATTCAGGAGCGCGGCGTTGGCGACCCCGAAAAGCGTGGCGGCAGTCTGGTTGGATTGGAGAATGAGCCCTTTTTGACTGACAGTGCAATACCCCACCGGGGCCCGGTCGTAGAGGTCGAAATATCGCTCGTGGGCTGCGGCCAGTTGCTCTCTTGCCTGGAGCAATTCCTGGTGCTGCATTTCCAGTTCAACCTGGTGAACCTGGAGACTGTGCAAAAGGCCGGACATTTCAGCGGGCGTCATGCCTTCAGGATTTCCCGGCGATTTGGCCGTCCTTGCCTCGACAACCGCCTCGGCTTGCGCCCGGAACGCATTCGTCAGGTACAAGCATTCATCTGCCGAGGGTTTGAACCCATCAGGACTGCCCTTTTTTTCGCTCGTCATGGCGTTTCTCCTCCGGATCACATTCCTCAGCCTCCCGTTCGATGGTCGCTATCGCATACCATTTCCCTTTCACATCCATTAGGGGCGTCGCCGAGAGGATGGCTACCTCGACCGGTCCGGATTTGGCCAAAAGGCGACTCTGGTATTGTTTATAGCTTTTTGTATGACACAATTCTTTCATCCAGGCTATCAAATCGTTGTGTTGCTCCGGCGGAAACCGCTCGGACGTGTTCATCCTCAGAGCCTCTTCCTCGCTCCACCCGTAAATCCTCTCTGCCCCCGGATTCCAGACCAGGATGTTCCCATCCAGAGCCTGCACGATCATGGCATCTGACGCATCCTGGACGAACGTTGCCAGGCGAAGCCGCGCGTTGGCTCTTTTCAGTTCATCTTCAATCTGTTTCATTTCTGATATGTCCACAAACGTCAGCACCGCCCCCTCGATCACGTTGCCTAGGGTACGGTATGGCCGGATGCGCATCGAGAACCACCTGCCATCCATGGACTGAACCCTCTCCTCCTTGACCGTCAGGGTATCAAGCACGGAGGTCACGTCCTTCACCATGTCATTGTAATCGACCAAGTTGGAGACAATGTGGGCTACGGGCCTGCCGACGTCGCTATCGATCAGGTTGATGATTTCACGCGCGGTGGGCGTGAAGCGCAGGATGCGCAGTTTGTGGTCGACGAAAATCGTGGCGATGCCGCTGCCGGCCAGCAGATTGTTCATGTCGTCATTGAGCCGCGTCAAATCCGCCACCTTGGCGTTCAGTTCGGCATTGACCGTGGCCAGTTCTTCATTGACGGATTGCAACTCCTCCTTGGAGGTCTCCATCTCCTCGTTGGTGGATTGCAGCTCTTCGTTCACCGACTGCATCTCCTCGTTGGAGGACTTGAGTTCCTCGTTGGCGCTCTCGAGTTCCTCTCGCGTAGCCTGAAGATATTCGTCCTTGCCCCTCAACTCGTCCATGAGCGCGGCAATGCGCTTTTCCGCATGAATCTCGGCAGGGGTGCCAGGAGCTTCCAGGGAGGATGCCTCGGCAGCGCAGGGCTCGACATCCTGGACTTCTTCGAACACGACCAGATAAAGCGGCGCGGCGGAGGTCTCGCCCTGGTCGTCCTCGACCGGAAGGACAGCCAGGTTCACGGACGTAAAGTGCCCGTTCGTCTTCACTCGCACTCTGGGGATGCGAATCGTCTCCCGCGTGGTCGCAGCCTTGTGCAGGGCCATGGTCAGGCTTTGACGCAGGCCTTCCCGGGCCATCCTGAGAATGTTGCTGATGCCGATCTCGCCCGGCGCCAACTCCAGATACAGGCCTGTCCGTCCGTGCTGGTAGAAAATGTCTCCGCGATCGTCGACCAGAACTCCTGAAAGCTCGATCATCTGCAAAATACCGCGTTCCGTCAGATTGCGCAGAGACTTTTTCGCCGTAAGGGCCACCGTGCCCGACGGACAAGATGCGTTTATATTAGAGCTCGTTACCGGCGCTGCGACCTGGCCGGCGTTCATGCGGGGCAGGGTAAAAACATCGTTCTTGCGCTGGTAGAGCTTCATCTTGCGATCCAAGCTGGTAAAGAGGTTGAGAAAATCGCCAATGCCCTCGGATGTGCCCAGAAAAAGCATGCCGCTGGGGTTCAGGGCATAATGGAACAGTGGGATGAGCCTTTTTTGCAGCGACGTACCGAAGTAAATCATGAGGTTTCGGCAACTGATCAGGTCCAGTTTTGAGAAAGGCGGGTCCTTGATGACGTCCTGTTCGGAAAAGATCAGCATATCGCGCAGGCCCTTGTGAACTCGGTAGGCGCAGCCGTCGTTTTCCCGTATAAAAAAGCGCGCCAGGCGTTCCGGCGACATGTCCGAGGCAATGGTGACCGGATAGATTCCTGTGCGGGCGATGGCGATCGCCTGGCTGTCGATGTCCGTGGCGAAGATCTGCACCGGCAGGCTCTGCTTGAGTTCGTCCATGCGCTCTTGCAGAAGAATGGCGATGCTGTAGGCTTCCTCACCGGTCGAGCAACCGCAAACCCAGACGCGTATGGTTCGGCCAGCCTGCGGCTTGCCGGCAAATATCTGAGGGATGGCCTGCTCTTCGAGCGCCCGGAAGGCTTCCGGGTCGCGGAAGAAGTTGGTCACTCCTATGAGCAGATCACGAAACAGCGCATCGGCCTCACCGTGCGTTTTCTGCATGTACTGAACATAGGCGTCGACCGTTTCCATATGGGTTACGGCCATGCGCCGTTCGATTCGCCGCCAAACCGTACTTGGCTTGTAACCCGAAAAATCGTGACCGGTACTGGACCGGAGCAGGATGTAGATTTTTTGCAACAGGCCCTCCGCGTCCCCGACCGTATCGGCAAGGCGGGCCCCTGGCGTCACGCAAGTGCGCGCGCAATAGGAAAGGAGTTGCTCGGCCATTCTGTCCGGCGTCAGCACAAAATCGACCAGACCCGTCGCGACGGCGCAGGCAGGCATGCCGTCAAACTCGGTCGATTCGGGGAGTTGCGCCATGACCATGCCGCCCTCCGCCTTGATGGTGCGCAGGCCGTGCGCACCATCGCTCCCCGTTCCGGAAAGCACTATCCCGATGGCTCTGGAACGCATGTCGAGGGCCAGGGACTGGAAAAAAAAGTCGATGGGCAGGCGATGGCCGCGCGGCGCCAAAGGCTTGAACAGTTGCAGCGCGCCGTTCATCAGCCCCATGTCGTACCCTGGCGGAATGATGTACACGTACCCAGGCTGTACGGCCATGCCGTCTTCGACTTCGTAAACCTGCATGCGCGTGTAGCGGCTGACAAGCTCAGTCAGGATGCTCTTGCTGTCCGGAGACAGATGCTGAACGAGCACAAAGGCCATGTCGGGGTTGGCACCGGGCGGCATGCCGGAAAAAAAAGCCTCGAACGCCGCCAGCCCCCCAGCCGAGGCGCCGATGCCCACCACAGGAAATGCCTTCGGCGAAGGTTCCGGGAAATTCCCCGGCACGTCGGGAGATGTGACGGTCCCCTGATCCGTGGCGTTCTTTTTGGTCGCCTTTGACGTGGACTTTTTCTTGCTTGTGGTCATGATGCTGGCATCCTCGCAACGGATGAAGGTCGGGCAGGAACTCACTGAAGATTTCACAGCGCAATTGCCTCGACGAAGACACCCATGCGAGACAGGTGAATCGTTCGAAAAAAACTGTACCCATTTAGTGGGAGCAACGCCATCGGATAGCGCCAGTAAACTTGATCGCCAAATACAAACACTCAATTTAATCGTCACCCATCCGAAGGGCCACGGTCAAGGAAAAGTGCCCTATTTTGCAAGAAATTTTTAATTTACAGCACACCCTGTTTTTCAATGATTCGTGTCAATTACGATAGAAGCCAGAGTTTTGCTGTTGCGGGGTTTGAGCTTGGGGAGGCTTGGGAGAAGGAATTTGTCCAAGTGCTGTGGCATGAGCGCCCGAATTTCTTCTGTGGTCTGCGCTGCGGGGAATCTTTCGAAGAGGAATTTCAGGTAGGCTTGGGGCTCGATCTCGTTGGCCTTGGCGGTTTCCACCAGCGAGAATAGCATGGCGCTGGCGTCGGCACCCTTGGGTACTCCGGCAAAGAGCCAGTTCTTACGGCCCAGAACCACGGGGCGGATGGCGTTCTCGGACGCGTTGTTGTCGGGGGTGAGCAATCCACAGTCCACGTAGCGTACGGCCCGGTTCCACTGGTTGCGGGCGTAGGTCATGGCCTGCCCGAGCAGGCTCTTGGGCGGGACGTGGTCGATTCGGTCATCGAGGATGGCCCGAATCGCGTCGAGGATGGGAACGGCCTGCTCCCGCCGCTTGGAGACTTTTTCCTCCTGCGACAGTTCTTTGATATTGTGCTCGACTTTGTAGAGCAACCCGATGAGATCCAGGATCTCCTTGGCCGTCCCGTGCACAACCTTCTTCGAGATCGCCTTCTGGACGTCGACGAACTTACGACGGATGTGGGCCATGCATCCTACATGGATGACGTCCTTCGACTCGCCGAGGGCCTGATACCCGGCGTAGCCGTCGGTCTGGATGTAGCCCTTGAACTCGCCCAGAAAGTCCTTGGGGACAGATCCCGATCTGGACGGATCGTAGCGATAGACCACGGTCGGGCGTTCGGGATTACCGCCACGGAAGAGCCACAGGTACGACGTCGAGGTATTGGGCCGTCCAGGTTCCTTGAGGACTTGCAGGGTGGTTTCGTCCATGTTGATAACCGGGCCGGAGCGGATTTCCGCCTGGAACAGCTCACCAAGCGGTGCCAGCGCCTTGGCCACGGCCATGGCCCATCCGGACATGGTATGACGCGGAATGTCGACACCCAGACGGGCAAACTGCTTGGTCTGGCGGTAGAACGGCATGGCATCGACGAATTTTGAGGTGATGACCTGTGCCAGCAGGTTCGGAGTGGCCATGCCTTTGGGGATGATCTGCGGCGGCATGGGCGCGATGCGCACCGCCGACATGCCCTCCTCTCCATCACATGCCGGACATGCGTACTTGGGCCGGACATGGCGCTCCACCTGCATGACGGCGGGGACGTAGTCGAGCTTCTCGGAAACTTCTTCGCCGATGCGCTTCAGACAGGTTCCACAGGCGCAAACCTTCTGGTCCTCGGGCAGATCGTGAACGACTTCGATACGAGGGAGATGATCCGGCAGAGGCTTGCGTCCCCGCTTGGCCCTGGCATGAGCCGGGATTTCGATGACGGGCACTTCCGCAGGCTTCGCCTCTGCGATCTTGATAAAGGGCAGAGGCAGAATACCATGGAAGAGGTCTTTGGATTTCTCGGACTTGGGAGCATACAGGGCGGCCTGCAACAACGCCACGCGGTCCTGGAGTTGGTTGACCTGCTGGTAGTAATCCCAGACCAGATGCTTGAGTTGCCCGACGTCATCGGGAAGGTTTTTGATGTCTCCCATGTCTTCTTACATATGTGCAATAGCTTGAAATATCAAGAAATTTTATGCTTAAAGTAGCGATTTGTATGCCAGGTTCGGGTGCGCTCCGCGAGGGCTGATCGTGAGGCCATCGAGAAGCCAGCCGAGCTGTTGTGCAGTAATATTCATGACCTCGGACGCGTGCTCCGGCCAGCAGAAGCGATGCTTCTCAAGGCGCTTGTGCCAAAGACAAAATCCATTGCGATCCCAGTGCAGAACCTTGAGCGCATCACGCTTGCGGTTGCAGAAGACGAAAAGGTGCCCGGAGAAGGGGTCCAGGGCCAGGAGGCCCTGAACCGTGATGCTTAATCTGTCGATCCCTGCTCGCATGTCCGTAACTCCAGGAGCGAGATAGACCTTGGTCGCGGGCATCCTCAGCATCGAGACTCCAGTACGGACAAGAGCCTGGTCAGCGTGCCCTCGTCGAAGTCGGCAGGGACATCCAGGGCGTAGCGATTACCGACCAGAAGACCTATGGACGGAGCCTTCGCAGCTAGCGTGAATGGGAGAGGGACAATCGCGGGCGGCAAGGCGGGCACATCCACTGATGCCGAGCGCGATTTGCGTAGCCAGTAACGGAACGAACTGAAATTCAGGCCGTGCGCCGTGCAATACGCGGCCTTGCTCATGCCGCTTTGCCGCCACTGTTCCACATGAGCGAGCCATCGGGCAGCACGGTTCTGGCGGATGCGAGATTTCATGAGGACCTCCTTGGATTGAAGGTCCTTTATCTCATAGCTTGAAATTATTGGAAGATGGGCTCTATTGAGCGCTTACAATGTACACGCCTGATGGGTCGATCTTGATGAAGCCTGCTCCGGCCTTGATGGTCAGTTCCGTGCAGGCTTCGATGACCGTGCCCCGAACCGTCAGGTGATCGTTGAACAGAAGTTTCATTTTGCGGTCCAGATGGACCGTCAACTGGTCGTCGCCTTTCATCAGGGAGCAGGAGAAATTGATGCGTTCCATCCAGTCGTCTAAGGTCACGGAACTTTTGGTCGAATCAGGGTATCGGGAATGGCAAAGGCTTGCCAGCATGCGGAAAAAATGTTCCGTGCCCGTTTTTCGCTGAGTACACGCTACTCATTTAAATCAATAATTATATCAACCTTATGGGGAGTCTCTCTACTTCCAATTTGGTTTCCAAGAAAGCCCTATCCCAAAGGAAAGGAGGCTGTTTTTTGGCTTGTTTTTCCGAGGTTAAAGTTATGATCTTGAATCTTGAACTTCCAGAGCCTGTTGCATCAGGCCATACTCCCTCTGAAGAGAGCGGGTATATTTCCCGGATGATCCCGCAACAATTCTCCAAGCGGAATTATCAGTCCGTCTCCAGAAGACCATTTCACATCGGAATAGATGATGAAATCGCCACCTTTTCCATGTTTTTCTCGGTAGTTGCGGAAATCATGATTGTGAACGTGAAACACTGGCTGGTCGGTTTTCAATAATTTTATGGCGACATCCGCTACGGGGTTTGCCAATCGATAAGCTTTCGCCGCTGCTCGGTTCAAAATTTCCGCCTTCCCGAATGTCTTCTCCTTGGTCCAGCACCCAAGAAACTGGAATCCATTGAATTCATAGACGTCTTTAAGGTAAACTCCGAAATGATCCACTCGAAATGCATCGTCGCTGATCCCGCGTTGGACCTCCCCGACAACGGCAAGCTGGAGCATGCCCAGTCCGATGGAGCCGTACATATCGTCGATGGTATCGGCGCGTGAGCCAAGCGGTTGGGTTTGGATCTGACAATGAGCGTTTAATTCCCTGGCGCTCATGCCGATATTGCCTAAGCGCGAACCGTCATCAAATAATTGACCTTTTTTTATGCATATTTTTAACAAATCTATTGCCGCAGGGGTGAGTCTATTACGTAAGATATTTTCATATTCATTTTTTAAGCGCTTGAAGCTGAGCGCCCAATCCATAGTCACTATCTTATCGTCATAATGGGCTTCAGGGATATCTAAAGGCTCAATATAATATTTATCCCTCAAGTTTTTTTCAAGAACAAATGCATCGCTCTCAAACCACCGCTCCATCAAGCGTGGCGCGACAGTCCACCCCATATTTCTCATCACTTTTGGCAAATCTGTCATTTTCAGTTTGTCAACAACAACGGTCTTGCCCTCGGAAATATTTGCATCGCTGAGAGTTGATATCGCTGAAAACGTATACTCTAAAAAAATATCAGCAAACTCACTTTGAAATGGCATCATAATCCTCCAAATGTAAATTTATTATATATTCTCCAAGATTAATAATATTTACTGATCTCAGAGAACATAATGCAAAATTTTATTTAACAATCATACCAAAATTAACTTCAAAATTATTTTATAGATATAAAATATTTTCCAACGATATAGTAATGTAGCATTTTATTCTTCGAGATCTAATTTGTGAGTTCCTATGTTTGTTCCAATATAGATCTTTGAAACACCTCGAATTGGCCAAGATACATAAGTTCCTTGGCCCATTTCGTGAAAATCACTCTCAAAAATGTATTTATTTTCTTTGAAGTCGTAAACTTTAACAAAAAAAGGGCTGTCTAGAGAGAATAAAATACTTTTATGATCTAATGGTGTGTATTTCTCAACTTTATATCTACCTCCGGGACTAATGTGTTCAGACAGTTTTTCAGAACCGTATTTTCTATAAAGTTCAAACAATCTTGGTAATAAAATATAAAGTGTTATAATAAAAATCATAATAAAAATGATTTTCTTCAATGATTTATATTTTTTATGTGCAGCCATATTTTACTCCAAATCAATATAAAATGCGTTTAATAAGCAAAGACAAATGTCTTTGATCATCGTATCAACTTCCAGATGCGTTCTTCCATGCATATCAGTCGTTCCTGAGACAACCTCGCCATTTCCCAGCAGTATTTCGTACGGTTCCTTGACCAGGGGCTGCCCCTCATTGTCCAGTAGAACAAAATGTTCCGTGTATTTGCCCACATGTTCGGGGAGGATCGGCAGCAACGGCCTCGCCCCAGCCCCCTTCCCCGGACTCCCGCCAGAGTTGACCCTGATCTTGGGTCCGCCAATGTACACGCCCGACGGGTCGATCTTGATGAAGCCTGCGCCGGCCTTGATGGTCAGTTCCGTGCAGGCTTCGATGACGGTTTTGCGGCCTGCCACTACGTGGGATTCGTTTCCAGCGTGGACCAGCCATTTGTCGCCGATGCTGCTGTGGCTGCTGCCCCGGACGGTCAGGTGGTCGTCTGCGAGCAGCTCGATTTTGCGGTCCTTTTCCACGATCTGCTGGTCTTCGCCCTTGATCAGCGAGTACGAGCAATTGTCGATGGTGCGGTGCTGGTCATGGAGGACGTGCTCTTTCCAGTCGTTCTTGACATGAACGTTCACATCCTTCTCGGCGTGGAGGTGGATTTCCTCCTGACCCTTCTTGTCCTCGATGCGCAGCTCGTTGAACCCGCGCCGCTCGCCCTCGGTTCCGGGCGTGGACATGGACTTGAAGACCGTGCGCGTCTTGTTTTCTGGGAGCGGATACGGGACGGGGTTTGCGGCGTTGTAGATCCGGCCGGTGATGAGCGGTCGGTCCGGGTCGCCTTCCTGGCAGGACACGATGACCTCGTGGCCCATACGGCGGATGGTCTTGGTCCCGTAATGGCACCCGGTCAAATCCTGGGAAGGCGGGCCCAGCGGCTGGATCTCTCGTCGAACCTATGCCGCCTTTCTCTAAAAAATCAAAATTCTTGCCCATCTTATTCAAGATTCTCGCTTTGCTGCTTCTCCGCCTTCATCTTCTCCCGGAATTTCTTGAGTTGAATGGCGGTTTCCTCCGGAGAGGGGAACACGACCTGTTGTATCGGGGTGGTGTAGTCATTTTCATCCGAACGCCCAAGTTGTCCCATGTTGTTATCACCCCAGGTCCAGACCGTGCCGTCCTTTTTCAGGGCGATACCGTGAAACCCTCCGGCGGATATCTCCTGGACGTTATCGAGAAAAAAGACCCAATCAGCTTGCTTGGTGCGGATGAGTTTTTCAGGCTGTGAACTTCTTGTATCCCAGTAAGTTCCCCAGAGCGTGCCGTCTTCTTTCAGCGCCAGCAAACCTGCATGCCCGGCAGAGATGTCCGCGACACTGTCCATTCCTTCGAACCTTCTGGTGTCGGGGTCCTCTGGATTACCCCGCCTCCACGGTTCGCAGTAAACACGGTCCGCTCCCCAGCCCCAAATCGTGCCGTCTTCGGTCAATGCGTAGCTTGCAGTACCGATCGCAGCTACCTTTACGATGGACAGGCTGTCCCGGATGCTCTCGTCATTCCACGGATTGATGGGCACTGGCGTGGTCTGATCGCCCAGGTCATAGTCGCCGAGTTGCCAGCAGTCGTTAGAGCCCCAGCCCATGAGTTGCAGCGTTTTCCCGCCGTTCGTGGCGGGGTCGGTCCGCACAAGGGCCAGGGTATGCTCCGATCCCATCGCGACCTGCTCGACGTTGTCGAGAATGCGCCGGGGAAAACAAGAATCGTATTCTTTCTCAATGTTATCACGGTCACTTTTCTCCTCCTCCCATCCCGACCACCAAGACCACAAGCTGCGGTCGGATCGAATGACGAAGGAGTCATCGGCATCCGCACCACCGCCCAATGCAATGACGTCATCAAAGACTTTCTTGGGGCTTTCACTCAATGGATTATTCCGACAAAAAGAGGTGCTGCCCCTGCCCCAAGTAGACCCGTCCTCCCGCAATGCAAGGAAACGATGAGAGGACGTCGACACGCTGACCGCCTTTTCAAATACAATTTGTGGTGTGGATTGGTCCGAAGCCAGGCCAAGCCCACTACCGTTCCCCCATCCCCAGACAAGGCCGTTTTTATCTACGAAGAGGGAATGGTACCTGCCTGCGGCCAAGACGTGGCGCTCATATGCCAACGCATGTACACCGATCATTGAATGCAGTGAAAGTAATAATGAGATAAAAAAGAATATCCATAATGTTTTCATGCACACTCCTCACGTCAAAACAGTTTATACAACCATTATGATCATTGAACATTCACTTTCTTAGCCGATCTTTTGCCTCAAGCAGCATCCTTTTCTTGTAATCAGACCTCGTTGCTATATCAAAATATGTGCAACAAGCGTTTTCCATACAAAATATGGTGTGTCCCTTTTCATAATTCTTCACACACGGACATTGCGCCTCCCCATTGCCCCAGTTGCCGCTCAAGGCCTGTTCCAGAAAGTCATCGTATGTCTTAAACCTCACCCATCCAGGACCATGTTGATATGTCCTGGAGAACAGAACCGTCTGTTGCCCCTCGGTCAAATCCTCAAAGCGGGTTGCACCTTTCTTTTCGGCGAGGGCGTTCCATCGTTTTATTATCTCCTTGGCCTTGTTCTCGAATTCTATGGCGTCAAGCTCCGCCGCTTCTTCGTCGGTGAGGGCAAGAGGTTTTTTCGCCAATGCATTGCATGCGTCTTGCTTTTGCTTTCCGAGGTAGGGCTTCAGCTTCTCGATCAGCGGTTCGCTGACCTTCAAGTTCCGCAGTTCCGTCTCCTTTCTTCCCCCAAGATCGAATCCCGTGGCCACTGTTGATCAGCACCCTAATGGAGCCACCGTCACCCCGGAATGATTGCCTTCTGGGGGCGCCCTTGCCGCGCGATCCCGGTGTGCTCATGGATTTAAAGACCGTTTTTCCAAACTCCACGTTTAATCCGCCCAAATCTCTGCTGAAGGCATATGGTACTATATCTTACTTCCCCCAATAGTTATCCATTTCTGGATAGGCATCCATGTAAATTTTAGTTGACTTCTCTTGCTCGCCAGTAATAATTTCTATTGCAACACTTGATACTTCCTCTGAAAGGCCTGACAATTCGGATATTCTTTTGTATGTTTCCAGCACTTCTCTATTCTTATAATTATATGCTATCTTGGTAAGCCAAGGTGGACCGGGAAAAGAAATATCACTCAAGACTTGATCATTAATTTTATTTTTTATCCATAATTCAATTGAATTATTAACAAATTCAATATATATTTTCAATTCAGCATGGACGGCAACATATCCAGTTATTGCCTTCACTGAATCCGAAACATCATTCATTTTTAGGATTTCATAGAATGCTGGAAAATATGATTCAGGCTGCTTGACCATTTCCCTGTAGATTTCCGAATCACTGAGATAAAGGGGGACTTCAAAATCACTGGTGAACTTGTTTAGTTTATAAAGTTTTTCCAACGTTGAGTTGGTATCATAATTAACAGTATTCATAGAACACCCCGTTATAAATAATATAATGATGAAAAGATAGTTAGTATGCATAATTTTATAGTGGAAAGTGTGAATGGAATTTTCTGAATGTCAACTTTGCATTGTATTCGTTAAACTCCGAGAGCAACTGCTTGTTTATCCCTACCTTACCAGCAGAAATAACGTATCCTTCTTCGACCATTATCCCGACATGTTTTCCGTTTGATACGACCGTCCCGGGACCTGCCGCTTCGGGAGAAACTATCTTCCAATTTCCCAAGTCCCACGTTTCATCCGCCCAGATCCCTGCTGAAGGCATATGATACCTATCCTCACATAAAGGCAGATCCCATCTTGCACATCGATTCGGAATGAGCGGCGGCTCAACTCCAGCTTCCTTCAGAGCTTCATATACGAACTGATTGCATTTCCATTTTGACTTCCCAAGGATTTCATTCTTGGAGAGATACGCGTAGCGTTTCGTTCCCGAGCGAAATTTCTGCTCAGCAACCTCGACGATACGCTGGGGCACCGTCCCCTTCTCCGCCGTCTCGCTGTCCTTGGGCAAAAGCGGCCTCGCCCCAGCCCCCTTCCCCGGACTCCCGCCCGAGTTGACCCTGATCTTGGGACCCCCAATGTACACGCCTGACGGGTCGATCTTGATGAAGCCTGCGCCGGCCTTGATGGTCAGTTCCGTGCAGGCTTCGATGACGGTTTTGCGGCCTGCCACTACGTGGGATTCGTTTCCGGCATGCACCAGCCATTTGTCGCCGATGCTGCTGTGGCTGCTGCCCCGGACGGTCAGGTGGTCGTCTGTGAGCAGCTCGATTTTGCGGTCCTGTTCCACGGTCTGCTGGTCTTCGCCCTTCACTAGCGAGTACGAGCAATTGTTGATGGTGCGGTGCTGGTCATGGAGGATGTGTTCCTTCCAGTCGTTCTTGACGTGGACGTTCACATCTTTCTCGGCGTGAAGGTGGATTTCCTCCTGGCCTTTCTTGTCCTCGATGCGCAGTTCGTTGAACCCACGGGGCTTGCCCTCGATTCCCGGCGTGGACATGGACTTGAAGACCGTGCGCGTCTTGTTTTCGGGGAGCGGGTACGGGACGGGGTTTGCGGCGTTGTAGATCCGGCCGGTGATGAGCGGACGGTCCGGGTCGCCTTCCTGGCAGGACACGATGACCTCGTGCCCGATTCTGGGGATGGCCATGGTTCCATACTGTCCGCCCGCCCAGCCCTGGGACACGCGGATCCAGCAGGTCGTTCTCTCGTTCAGAGTGCCTGTGAATGGGCACCCCTATAGCGCCAAAGCGTGGGCACCCTTAATGGAGCCAGTTCATGGGCACCCCTAATGGAGCCACCCCGGTTTTGAGAGAGCCTTAAAAACACTTCGCTCGGACGTCCTCAACGCTTATTTCCTTTTCTCCAAAACACGAGGAGGAGGGGAAATGGCCAACAGGAGGTTCGAAATGTACGAAATTCGACACGTCATTACACGGATGCGGCTTGGTGAGTCCGACCGTGAGATAGAACGTGCTGGTCTCATGGGCCGACGCAAAGCCAGCCAGCTACGAGCCGTGGCCATAGAACAAGGCTGGCTGGATCTCAGCCGTTCACTGCCACCCAACGAAGACTTGGAAGCGCTTATCCAGTCTCCACGGACCCAGCAGCCTTCGCAGTCCCTTGCAGCACCAATGGCTGATCTCATCCGCACTTGGATGGAGCGCGGAATTCAAGCCACTACCATCCATGAGGCTCTGGTTGAGCGTTACGGATTCACAGGCGGCTATGATTCCGTAAAGCGCTTCATCAGGCGCAACAAGAAAGCCGCCCCAGCCACAGTCTTCCTCGATCATCCACCAGCCGAGACCGCCCAGATCGACTTTGGCGCAGGCCCCGTCATCACCGACGTCCATAACGGCGAGGTCATGAAGACGTGGTTCTTCGTCATGACGCTCCCGTGCAGCAAGCACATGTACGCCGAGCTGGTCACCAACCAACGCGTGGAAACCTGGCTGGGCTGCCATCGCCGGGCTTTCGAGCACTTCGGCGGCACGCCACTCAAGACAGTCATCGACAACCCCAAGTGTGCCATCACCCGCGCCTGCTACTACGAACCAGAAGTCCAGCGGGCTTATGCCGAGTTTGCCGAGGGATACGCATTTTTGGTCTCCGCATGCCCTCCGCGAGACCCGCAGAAAAAGGGCGTCGTGGAGTCGAACATCAAATACGTCAAAAACAGCTTCGCAAAGTTGCGAGAGTTCCGCAGCCTGGCTGATGCCAACCGCCAACTCCACGAATGGGTCATGGGCACCGCCGGAAACCGCATTCACGGCACGACCAAGCAGAAGCCCTTGGTTCGTTTTGCCGAGATGGAGAAGGACTTTCTGCGTCCTCTGCCGGATATCGCGCCCGAGCTGGCAGCATGGGCATCGGTGAAGTTGCATGGCAACTGCCATGTCCAGTTCGAAAAAGCCTTCTATTCCGCCCCGTTCACTCTGGTCCACAAGTCTCTCTGGCTGCGTGCAACGGAGAAGACTGTGCAGATCTTCCATGAACAAAAACTCGTGGCCACTCATCCCCGGCTGTCAAAACCCGGCGCACGGAGCACGGTGCAAGATCACTTACCGCCGGAAGCCACGGCTTACTTGATGCGTGATCCGCAGTGGTGCTTGGCTCAGGCTGAAAAAATCGGAGAACGCTGCCTGGAGCTGGTCCATGATCTCTTTACACACCGCGTCCTCGACAACCTGCGAGCTGTTCAAGGTCTGCTGCAACTCCAGGGTCGTTACGGCAAACGACGACTGGAGGCGGCCTGCGCCAGAGCCCTGGATCACGGAGCCGGAACGTACCGCAACGTGAAGAACATCCTAGAGAAGGGTTTGGACCAACAAAACCTCACCCTGCCCATCGCCTTGCCTGATGCCTACGGCGGAACGTCCCGCTTCACCCGCAACTCTGACCTACTCAACTAAGGACACAGCAATGAACCCCATGCCTCAACTCACGCCGCACCTGAAACAGCTCCGCCTCTCCGGCATCCTGGACTCCCTGGAGATCCGCAACCGTCAAGCCGTGGAGCAGAAGCTCGCCTACACCGACTTCCTGGCCTTGCTCATCGAAGATGAGATCGCCCGCCGTGAACAACGCAAACTCGTCATGAGGCAACGCCGAGCCGGCATCAACGCGCAGAAGACGCTTGAAAGCTACGACTTCACCTTCAACCTCGGGGTGAACCAGGCGCAGATCATGGATCTGGCCACCTGTCGCTACCTGGAGGAGAAGGTCCCGGTGCTCATCGTCGGTCCCTGCGGCACCGGCAAGAGCCACCTTGCCCAGGCCTTGGGTCACATTGCCGTACGTCGCGGCTACGACACCGTGTTCGCCTCCCACGCTAAGCTGCTGGGCCAACTCGCCTCAGCGCGGGCCGTGGGCAACTTCGAGCGCAAGCTGGCGGCACTGACAAAGGCAGACCTGCTCATCATCGACGACTTCGGTCTCAAGCCCATGCGCCCCGGTCAGGACGAGGACTTCCACGACGTCATCGCAGAGCGCTACGAGCGAAAACCGACGATCATCACCAGCAATCTGGACTTCTCGGAGTGGAACGACAACTTCCACAACAAGCTGCTGGGCGCGGCCACCCTCGACCGGATCATGCACGGCGCCTACCAGATCGTGCTGGACGGCAAGAGCTACAGGACTCCTCGCAGGGATCTTTCTCCTTGCAGAGGCGACTCATAAACACGTAACCAGACGAGGTCATCCGAGCGAAAATCTCTCACTTTTGATGGCGTCATTAAGGTGCCCATCAGTGGCGCCATTAGGGTGCCCATCCACAGTGCCGAACCTGTCCCAGTGGAACTGCACTTTTACGCGCCCGTACTGGTCCGGGTAGATCTCCTCGCCCTCAGGGCCGGTCACGATGGCGCTCTGCTCGCCGATGACGCGGACTTTGGGGTGGTCCGCGGCGGGCACGAAGCGCGTGGTTTCCGGAATGGCTAGAAAACCGGACTCATACGTCATGCCCCGGTCCGGGGCCTCGTGCTCCAGCACCTGCGGCTGCTCGCCCCGATGCGTGACGCGCACCGCCCACCATGTGGCGTTCAGTTCCGGCCGGGGATGCTCATGGAGTTCAAAGGTATGGCCGGGGACAAGCCTGCTCACGTCCGCCGTGCCCTCGACTCGGCGGCTCAGGCTGAAGTGGCGCAAAAGCTCAATGCCCGCGTAGCGGTTGCCTTCTTTTTTAAGCTGATAGAGATGCGGGTAATGGTACTGCTCCAGGGTCATGCCGACGGGGATCGGGGCCTTGACCGGGTCGGGCTGGATCTGACCGGCATCCAGCTTCAGGCGCGTCTTCTGAAAATTCCATTCGCGCAAAGAGACCGAGTCGCTGACGATGCCCTGGCGCAGGTCGGCGCTTCGCACCGTGGCCGTATCCACCTCCGTGCCCGCGCCGGGGTGGAAACGCAGCAGGCTCTCGCCGCCGATCCTCGGGCCTCCCTCCCGGTCCGAGAAGCAGAGCACGTGGCGATCTTCGGAATGCTCGAAATAGAAATAGAGCCCCTCCTCCTCGCACAACCGGGAGATGAAATGCAGGGCCGTCTCGCGGTACTGCACGCAGTACTCGCGCGGTGCGTAGTCAAAGAAGCATTTGAAGGCAAAAGAGTCGCCGGTGAAATTCTGATCCTTGAGCACCTGCTCGATGATCCGCGGCACGCTCAGGTTCTGGAAGATGCGGTGATCCGTGACCAGCCCGAGGAACCACAGGCGCGGGACCAGGACGGCGCGATAGTGGGTGCGCGCATGGGCGGTGTGCAGCTGGGTGAACTTGCGGACCACGCCGTGCACATGCCGCACACCTCCGCTTTTGTCGGTGATGCTCAGGCAGGCGGACTTGCCGAGGACCTCGGCGAAATCGACGTTTGGCGATTCGTGAACGAGCTCGATTTCAAATTCGTAGGGCTTGTGGACCTCTTCAGTCCCGGTGAAGGCGTAGACCCGAAAACCCTCCGCCGACCCGACCCTGAAGGTGAAACTCCGTCTGTCTGGTACCCAATGCTGCATGTAACCTCCCTGCGCCGTGCCTGGCGATTTTTCCGCTCACCATGCCAGCATGGCGGCAGCAGGGATATTCAGAGAGGTGTGTACATCTTGGGCAATGAAGATAATCAGAAAATGGGGTACTTAGGCGGGTATGCAATTGGGGTCGGAGAGTAAGCGTGGTCAGCAAAAAGCGGAAACAAAACGCCCTTACCAAAAAGTGTCAATAACAAAAAAAGTGGAGTCATTTCAGTAACTCCACTTCTATTATTTACAGTTTGTAAAAAGGTATTCGCTAAAAGGGTTATGCTTACCATTATTTTGTTAACAAATTATATATATCTAAAACCATTGAGAAAAATAGCATAAATGAATGAAAAACATATAAAAATTGTCAACAAAAACTGAAAATTTGTAAATGTTGTTAACAAAATCACTCTCTCAAAAAAAGATCAGATAACCCATCCAATATCAAATCATTAACTCAAATCAATCACAGTGAGTTGCCTCAAGTCATCACCCTTTGGGTGGATAAGGATCGCATCCATGGCTGTCTTTGTTCTGAATCTTCCCGTCCTTGCCATGGATGAAGAACTCGGAGCCTTGGTTCTGGCTAATCTTGCGTCCGGCATCGACGGCATCCTGCTTTTTGTCGAAATGACCTCTACTACGAGAAGAGCCGTCATTCTTGACGTCCCATCCTTCGACGTGACAGGACGATGGATGCCGCTTTACCCACCCGAATTGCAACTAGTTACGCAGTTTCGCGTCGTGTTGTGTGGGTTTCTGTGGGTTCAAAAACCCACAAAATTTTGCCCTTAATCACACTTATTGGCGCATCTTAATTGCGGCGGTTTGGGCGTTATTAGAAGAGGATGGTAATCTTCAGTGGTTCCTAAAAACATAACACTCCCCCTGACTAGCGGGAGAGGTTGTTGCCCGTCTGCTTCCAGGCGGATGCTATCCATTCCTGTCCCTTACCTTTATTATTAGATTTTTCCTAATGACTTTCTGACAGTATAAGATTGTAGTCACTACAAGTATCTTTCAACAACCTTAATTTTATCTTCTGTAAGCATATAGACACTTTCACTAAAATATATCCGTGTACTATCAACAGATTCTACATGCTCTTTAATCCAATCAATATCGTCTAAACAAAATCCATACTTCATTAGCCAAATATCTGTAGAATCATTTGTTCCGTACCGAATGTAATTTGACAAATCAATAGCTCTTTTGTCATCTTTATTCTTATAGTAAAGCTCTAAAACTGCACATATTGGATCTGTAATAGAAAGAGAGACAACCTTATCTAAATAATCGTAAGTATCATAAACAAGGCTATCAAAGTCTAATTTACTAATGTGAACTTCAGAAAATGACGACTTCTTTTTTAAATTTATATTAGGTAGCATAGACGGAACTTGACTGAACCTGATTGTCATTTCATTATATAATTCATTTGCTTCTTTATTTGTAATCTTTTTTTTCTTTAATTTTGATTTAATCTCGCCAACTTTGCTTTTTTGAGTCAAATAAGCATGGCGTAGGGAAACAATCTCACTAAACGACCGCCCTTGAACGTGCCAAAGCATAAGTGGAATAGCTGTGCTAAGAACAATTTTCTCTGGAACTTCAAGTTTTTTCCTGAGAAGATGTTCAGTATACATCTTCCTAAAACATTCTTTAAGCTTTTTTCTGTCTTTATCAGCTATTGCGTAATATTCGGCCCCTGTAATGGGCACTCCATCAAGTAAAAGGGTATCAAGAACAAACCGGACACTTTTCCTGATGTTACTCTTTTCAATGCGTTCGACCTGACTATCAGTTAAGTGCAGATCGTCATTGAATTCATCATTTTTAATCGCATCAACCAAATCTCTCACATCTACATCAACTTCATTAGTCTCTAAATCGAGCTGAGATTCGTCTGAAAGGCTATAAGATTTCTGGTACCGTTCAGTGAATGACTTAACATTTTCTTTTTTTACTATGGTATATCCGTAATCAAATTCTTCCGTTTCAACACTCGTCCTGCCCGAACGCCCAATGAGATTTTTGAGAGTTAATTCTTTTACTCCATGGAAATTGTCTATCCAAACAACATCAAAAGGCATATTAATGCCCTGATTAAGTGTAGATGTTGCAAAACAAATTCTGGCTAGACCCTCTTTAATAAACTGTTCAACAATTAATCTAGCTTTCAATGGCATTGAACCGTGATGAGTTACAACACCACGCTCCATTAGCTCAATCAAATTTGAGTGCTTATCTGAACCTTCCTCCTTTGCACCAATAAATTCTTTAAGCTCTTTAATAATACTCAATGCATGCCTATCATCGAGTTTTGGGCACAAATCTATGTATCTACCAAATTGCAAACGATAAGTCCCATCGTAAATTTTATTCTTAGAAATATAGATGAGCATTGTCCCATTATTGTCGAGTATTTCCTTTGCAATATCACCCTTTATGGGTAATTCAGCACAGTCTACATTAGGAGAAAAGTGAGCAAAATGTCCGTTATCAAAATGAAGGAAAATTTTGCCTACAGTCTGTTGACTATAGCTAAAGGCGTTAGATTGTCTTTTAAAATTAAATCGATGCTTGGACAGTTGAGCTTCTGGATTGCTCACAAAAGGATGAGCAAATACTTTTTTTGAGTCAGGAAAAATACGATCCACTCGCCTAACAAGAGCGTCAAAACGTAAACCTCGAAAGCCTTCTTCTGAAAGTTGAGCTTCGTCAAAAAGGAATAACTCAATATTAAATCTATCTTTTTGTTTGAATAGTTGGACTGCTCTTTCTGGGGTAACGATAAAAATTCTTCGGTCAATCATTGACGTATTCACATCTTCAATAAACTGAAGAACAAGAACATTCTTATCAATGTTATTTATAACTTCAAAGTAATACTCAGAAATTAATGCTCTAGATGGAACTACAATTAAAATATCTCCGGTCGCTTCACGAATAATCTGCCTAAATAAGTAAGACTTTCCTGCACTCGTAGGCGCAGAAAATGAATAATAACGATTATTATGAATAGAATTATACACACTTGCTTGAACAGGAGTAAAATTTACACCGGTATCTGACTCGATAGATTTTGCGAATATGGAATAAACTTCCTCTAAAATACTCTTTGGAGCATCTACTTTATAAAATAGCCCCATGGTATACAATAGCTTATTTTCAAAAGCAGAAAAACGCTTAAAATTATATCTTTTGTAATAAGCGAGCTTTTCCAAAAGAAACGAGTCCACAGGACCGTTTGTGTGGAATGCACTCAAAATCGAAGGAATGTCAGATTCTAAGTCTTCTCCGTCAATCAAACGCTGGATCATCGACTTCAACTCCAATCAAATAAATCTCTTTATGGTCTAACAATGATTTTAAGTAGTCTGATTTTACGGCATTTATTAGTACTTTTTTTGCGTCGCGAGCGTTTATAGAAAAAGCTGCGGTATAGGCTTTATTTCCGTCTAAACAATTCTCCATAGCAACATTTGTAACAAAATGCTCAAGAACATTTAACTCTGCCATGTCTTTGCTCTCGTCAATAAATTCTTTAATCTGTTCCAGCGCTTTCTTATAAGGACTTTTTGACCCACTATATTTCGCTTCACCAAATACGATGTGACAATTCTTTGACTCTGAATGAAAATCAAAACCTTCATTTCCACTGATTCTACCTTTAACCAACTCAGCAAGCGGAACTTTAGAATGAGAATGCTTTTTCTCTAGAATCCACTGAGCGGTATTAGAGACCATGTACTCACCAAAATCTTCTGTTAAAGCATCGTTTTCAATACGATTATTAATATTATTTACAAGTTTAACTATTGTCCTTCTTGAAGTTGCTTTAAATGTTGCCTGTTGAGCTGCTTTTAGAGTATTAATCCAACTTGTGTCAGAAATTGTCTGGATCATTTCATCCGCAAGCTTTTCAATATTACGGACTTTTACATATATTAAGTAAACTTCACAGTCTGTTATAACATCATGTTTTTTCATATCTACTTTTTTAGCAGCAACTAATTTCATATGACTCTACCTGTAATCAATAATACACTTAAGAATCTTGATGAAGACATAATATGCTACTATAAATAGCTTCTCAACATTTTGTTATGGGTACCCCACCCTTAGCCCCCACATCTCTCTACCGCGTTTCAAAAAATCCTCTGAGGCAGTTTTGGCCTGACTTCGGCTCAATCCCTTGGTTCGCATGTGTTTTCGAATTGCCTTCAGCAATATGGAGTCCCAGTTAGACAATTTAGTCTGTGGGTGAACCTCAATGAGAATCTTAGGTTGGCCTAGGCCTTCTATTACTCTACAGCCAGATTGCTTCGGCTGTAGGTAGACACCACAGGATCGGACTATGCCATCAGCTAGTAAAGCTTGGCGGGAGAGGTCGAATTGAAGCAAAGCCTGAGTTGTCGAAGGCCGTACAAAATCTAGCACTAAAAATACACTACTTGTATTAAAAAACTGTACAGCCCACTTACAAATCACATCTCCAGGCAATGAATTCTCATGCAGATAAATATGATTAAGCAATTCCTTATGTCTATCACAATCCAAAATAAGAACAGGTATTATGCGCCCATCGGCGGTGGTTTGAATGGCAATTGCGCCATCGCCGACAATCGGCACCACTGCGGATTCACTGATTGATATTCGTTTCATCTGCAATGTGCCTTAATAAAAACGCCTCAATAACCGCAACTCTTCCGTCAGAACTATGCGCCTTGACCCTGTAAGCGCGTGGAAGAAAGTTGCGATTTGAGCTACTGGGAATCTTAAAAATGACCCACCCCGACTCTGTCGCGCGAGGCCCTAAATTCAAAGGAATTGCGATTTTTTTTGAATCGTTTTCCATAAAAAAGGGAAAGCTTACACCTATCGGAGATCCAATTGCCTTTCCACATATACCCTCTTCATCAGTGAATTCCAGCTCAAGGTCTATTTGGGCGAGAGTTTGTGGCAGTGTTGCTTGATTTGTGTATGATATAGCAAACGCACAGTACTTTTCACTCTTAGAATAAAATGTAAAAGCATCAATCAAACTAGCACGTATCGGTAGCGTTTTTTCTGTATATTCTTGATTAGCTATGTAAAACGTACGCCTAGATATATAAAGGCTTCTTGAAGCTATGACCATAGCAAAAAAAGCTATTAATGAGTTTACAATTAGTACAATATCATTAAATTCAATCATTAAATTTAGATTCTATAATTTGTTTATAAATAAAAATTGATTTTTAACAAGTCAAAGTATTAATATTAAAAAAGAATCTACCTACTTACTCACTATGAATATTAACATCGTATCCTAAAGCAGTTAGAGCCTTACTCGTTCTTCCATTTCTTGGGGGGAAATGATCCGGCATCACCCACCCTACCAACTCCCCAATGGTACTAATCCCAAAGTGAGGAATCCTCCAGTTGTCATTCGAAGATGCTTCAAAAATTCTATTTGGAGTCTCTGACACTGGCCCACCCCAAAGAATATAATATATTGTATCTAAAACATTACGCCCAAGGGATGACTTTTGTACGTAAAGCCAGCGAGCAAGGAGTTGAATTCGCTCCTCACTATTCATTTTTGGCAAAGGAGTTGGAGATCCGAAGGTGTTATGACTGACCCTCAAAGAATGGTCACGTAGCGCGTGAATCTTAGAGCAAATCTCAACAAAATCACTCAACTGAATTTCCATCATATCATCTTTATTCAGTCGTTGACTAAGAAATGGAGCCCACTCTGTTATAACAATATCTTCTTCATGCGGAGGTTCTTGCAACCTACTCCACCAACGCATAGACTCAACCAAGGCCTTCTCAGGCGAGCTATTGTTTTTTTCATATAGCTCCCAATGTATCGATCTAACACCTTGCTTGACGTGACTATAATAAAATGCATGCAAAAACTGATCTGCCTGAATACCTTTTGAGACATCTTCATCGATCCACACAGGACGATACATTGAATCAGAAACTCTATCTGAAATATTTCGTAGAATTTGAAGGGTATCCTGCCATTCCTTTAAAAATCCATTGCGTCGGCGTTCTTGTGCATTCTTTTTCGCCACGTAAGTGAGCGGATGCTTCTTAGGGATAGTTCTGGTACTGTTAAATTTCTTTCTGCTTTCTTTTGCTTTATTTTCGACACCGATGTTTGCAAAAGCCAACTCATTCAGTTGAGAATAAATTTCGTCAGTCAATGGGTATGAATGAGAGTCTAACTCTCTAAAAAAACTAGCTAGTTCTGATGCTATTTCATTTTCATCAAGCTCGGATTCGGTCAGAAATAAGCCACACTCTATATTACCAAACCAGCCATTGTCCGTCAGGTTTGCTGAACCAATATACACCCCATATCCTTCCCACCAGATCACTTTTGGATGAAAAATATCCGGCACTAACTTACATACGTAATTTGGGGATTTCCTATCTAAAAATCCTTTCAATATTGGCAGCTCGATCGGCACAGATTCGTCATATCGACCCCAAAACGTTAACTTAATTTTCATCTTCCAACAATCTTGAAAAATCTGCGGAAAACGAGATGCATATGCAACTGCAATTTTAACAGACTCAGTACTTTTTAATGCATGTTCATGAATCTCTATGAGGTACGTCCCATTGAGCCCTCCGGCCACAAATCGCATATTGCAGCTCCTTTTAATATTTACTACTTAAATGCACTACGATTTTTCATTTCAAATTTAATTTAAGTTGTTAATCTAAAAAAAATTTGATTGCGATCTATAATTAAAAAAATTGAATTTTTGCTATAAGTTATAGACACGTACTTCTTTGACATATTTTTAAATAAATAAATATTTAAACCGCACTAAAAAATCTATTTAAACCTGAATCATTACGAAAAAGTATACACCATCTAGCTACTGAAGACAATTCTGCCTGCTTTACGACCATTAATCGCATTTTAAAAAGTGATTGCCGAAGTTTCTCTTTTGCTACCGGATTCATACCAGCAGCGCACCCTGCTTTTGCATTTGTATATTCTTCAATCAACCCATTCATTTTTTGCCAAATTTTACGCCTCTCTTCAGCCAAAGGAGCATGATCATTGAGTTTAAGCCGCTTAATTGTTTCCATAACTCGTTCTTCTTCCCACTGAGATACATCTGGAGCAGGAATAACTTTTCCTTCTTCATCAAAAGTAATTAATTGTACATCAGATTCATCAACGGGATCGAGCAGATATACTGTTTCAGCATCCTCACATCGATGTTCATATGTAGAACACAATGAGCCTTCTCTGAGAGGGAACCATCCGCCCTTCTTCCGATTACCGACATTTCCACACACCCTAAAATTCATATAATCAAAAGCCAGCCACCAATAACCATCGCGTATATTTGCAACTAACTCTTTGGCTTCTTTCTTCGGACGGAAATGCTCAACATCATAATGAGAATAGAGGTCTCTAACTTCGGAAAACCAACACTTTCCATTAGACAGCTCAAGTAACCAAGGTTTGAGTGCACCCCAATGAGCGCTATTTTTGTCGATTAGTTTGTTGCGTTCTTCAATTTTTCCTTCTGAATTCAACACAGAAAGTTCTTCAACTAAATGTTTTGATTTGGTCAGCCATGCTTCCCATGCTTTCTGAGACCAACGAACCGCCTCCGGTAAGTCAGGATCAGTCGGCAATTTATGCACCAGATCAATGAAGATCACTTACCCGCCTCCTCACGCAAAATTTCATCGATAATCGAATCTGCAATAGCGTCCTGTGCCTCTTTTTCTTCCGGCGTCAATTCCGGCCTACGATACTTTCGATGCTGAGCCATTTTTTGCACAAACAGAGCGTAGTCAGGATCTCGAAAATCAGATGTCGAGAAGCCCAAATCTGCCAATTCGGCACTCAAACGACTCAGTTCAGCTTCTTCATCAGGTGTTCGCGGGACTTTAACGAACAATTCATTCCGCCGTAACAAACGACGTTCAGTTTCCAAGTCGAGTGTCGAGGAGAGTCCAAACAATTCGCTTTTCAACAAGCCGGTAATGCCCATTCCTTGGGGATGTTCATCCGGTACATCCACGATGGTCTGGTTACCTTCACGGCGAAGTATGTGCACCTGCTCCTTCCTAAGACTTCCAATCATCATTGGATCGTGGGTGGTGATCAGAATCTGGGATTCACCTTGTATTGTATTCCCCATGTTGGCGCTCAGCACGCCCTCGATGTCATCGAAGTAGCGTAGTTTCCAGATAGGATTCAGATGTGTGTCCGGCTCGTCGAGCAGGAACAGACAGTGATCTTCGCGTGTGATTCGCATCAGGCCCAACACGGTGAGCATTTGCAGTTCGCCTTCGGAGAGCTGGGTAAAGCTTACCTTGCCACCGTGCTCGTTTCTCTTCTTTACCGTGATGAGCACCTCGTCGATTAGGTCGCCGATATAGGCACCTTCAGCATATCTGAAGAAACTGTCGGTACCGCCTACTAGTTCACCCAATTGTTTGAGCTTGGCATGACTGGGTACGTATAAATAAAGCTGACGTTGCTTCTCCGTGCGACCACGGAAGTCGATCTGCTTGGTGGCTTCCTGTTCAATGGGTGCCCAGGCCACTTGCCAAAGCTTGTCAAGAAACTCACTCACCACGTTGCCGCGTGCGTACCAAAAGCGAGGATCACCCTCGTTCAGCTCGTTCGCATCAAACTTGCCGCTGCGACGCTTCTCACGCAAACGATGCGGTTCCTTCAGTACGAACAGGGCTGATTCTAGCGACTCAATATGCAAGTTCTTCAGCACCTTTTGAAAGACTGGATCATCCGACAGCAGGCAGGCTAGCAGCACGAGTTGGCTGTGGCCGCCCCTGCAATAGAAAAGGCGACGCAAGCGGTCATCGCCCGCTTGTTTCAACCTGGCCTCGCGGCGGAGTTTGGCCTCTTCCAAGGCGCGGATATCTGAGTCACTGGCAGTGAAGTTCTTCAGCAGTTCCTCTGGCAGCTCTGCATCGGTGGTAATTTCCTGACGCCGGTTGAAACGCCTCTGATGCTCCTGGAAAAGGGCTTCGATGCGTTCGTTACGGCCCGAATAGTAGGCAAAGATATGCGAGGGCAGCAGTTCGCGGTTCTTAAGTAGATAGCCTTGCGACTCGCTCTTACCGTCCACCCATACGAATGGCCGCTTCTGTCTGGCTGTTTCGGCCTGAAGGCGAACCGTATGCCCGCGAATCTCATATTCTAGCGTGAAATCGAGCGCGGCTTCACGGTCGAGATCGACGTCGCGAAAGATGGTTATCAACACCTCGATAAGATTGGACTTGCCGGTACCATTCTGGCCGATCAAGGCATGGCTGCGAATGGGCTTGGACACTGCCACGTGATCCGTACCCGGCATAGGTGATAGGTGCGTTGCAAAGTCGATCAGCACATCCTGCAAATTGCGAAAATGCGTGATAGCCAAATGCCTGAGCTGCATCGTCAGCCCTCCGCCACTTCGGAGAACTTTTCTCGCATCACTGCCACCTCAGGCTCAGCAATCCAGCCGTGTGCCACCTCTGTTTTTAGCTGGGCATAGAAGGCATCTATCTCTCCGCCAAAGCGTTGCCACAGATCGCGAGAAGACATCTCGCCATTGTATCGTGCTAGGAGCGCTGCCAACGGGGCCTGGGCCTTGATATCAGGCGGCGTGCCCAGGCGTATCGGGGCGATCAGTTCGATTTGTGGGGCTTTCACTGGTTCATCCTCTTCTTGTTTGATAGTGATGCCGGTGAGTGCAGCAACGGCGGCTGTGGCTAACAACTCTGCGCATCTATTCGACCGGCCCAGCTCGGCTCTCAAGTTGGTGACAAAAGAAGCCAAGGCTTGAGTAACGACTAATATCCGGTGTTGCTCGTTAATGGGTGGTAGTGGGATCGAATATTCCGCGAGTGCTTTTCCAGTTAGGTGCTTGATCGTTGCCCCCGTGTAGTAACGGGCCAATCTTCCCGAGAAATAATCGTGCTCCAGACAAAAAAGCAGATACTCTGAGAGAACATGAGAGCCGCACCGAAAGCGGTGCAGAGCTTTTTGAATGACGAATTCGTCATCTCGATCCCATATTGCGGCCCTTCCAGGCTCGCCACCCTCACAGATTACTAAATCACCACGTTTGATTCTAACTCGCTGAAGTTCGTGTTCTTCGACCCTCATTTGCAGCACATCGCTCAGATCAAACCGATGCCATCGAACATTGATGTTTCTCAGGTATGGCCGCAGTTCCCCTCTGTTCTTTGAAGCATCGAGCATCTTGCCGAGGCGTGCTTCGCCTAGCCATGCACTTTTAGCCCAGATCCAGTGACTTGGAATTTGCCAAGCCTCTTCTAACATGTTCACCGTTGACAGTGATTCAGCGTTTCTCTCCAAATCTTCGGAGATTGCCTCATTCGGTTTTGCCAAGGTGAGGAAGCCTTTTAGCGCTAACTGCTTTATGCATTGCTCTAGGCAGCCCAAATCTTCAGGTTCGCTGAACAACCAGCCGAAGTTGCCCTCCAGTCGGTTCAAACTATCTTGCAGTTCGTGCTGATTCTGGGCATTGGCGACGGCTTGCAAAGTGGAATGGCGCAGAGCATTTTGCAGTTTACGGCGGCCTTGTTGCTGCTGTTCCAACTGGTCGCACAAGGCCATCAACTCGTCGACTTTGGTGACAATGAAGGATTGTTCTTCGATCGGTGGGAGTGGTATTGGAAGTGCCCGCACCGTACTGGTCGCCAATTCCACCTGCTGGGTTGTCCCGGAGACAAGCGAGTCTGGATGAGTAGGTTGAATGCGTGCTTGAACCCAAGGCGACGCAACAACGCACCAAACGTACCGAGGTGCAGCCGCTTTGCTTAAACGGATAACGGTGACGTGAGAATCCGCTACAAAACTGTCTTCCGAGACATTAGAACATATCGCCACGCGTCCAACCGTACCTGTGCCAGTTGAGTTCAACAGCAGGTCACCATTGCATAGAAATCGCTCTTTTCCATAACCTGCGAGTGATTCATCCGCAACAAATCTGACTTTTCTTGGATCAAAGCAAGACCATTGAACACACTTTTGCGACACAACTGACACAGCCCCACTTCCTGAGTACTTTGGCCCTTTGCCACGCTGGACATACAAGGACAATTTCTCCAACCGTGTCCAATGCCAATGCGCAGGAATAGCATAAGGCTTTGCATTCATAGGAGGGTGCAAACGTGTTGTCCGCAACTGAAAGTCTTTCTCATACTGTTGGCGCTGCCGCGCGGCGGATTCCAATGATTCTGAGACAGGTGTTTCAGAAACTCCACGGTCAACCAAGCGGCCTGAAATCGCAAGTTGAAGCACCAACTCGCGCAACCGCACCACGCCTCCTGGCGCATTAACGATATGACCAAAGTCGGCCAGAAATTGCTGCGCATCCATCAGTCGCCCTCACTGACGAAGTGATGCGCCAAGGCGGTAGCAAGTTCGCTTTTCAGACGATTCTCGGTTTCTTCGATCCGCCCTAGCAAGGACTTGTATTTTTCTAGCAACACATCGGGGTCGTGGACTTCTTCCTCCGGTCCATTCGGATTTTTCAGGTCCAGATTGTAGATGGGCCAGTACTGGCGGTCGCCAGCCCCCTGAGCATCGCGGGCTAGCAAGCGCAGACCTTCAGCCTGAGAGCGCAAGTCGGCAATCTGAACGTCGATTTTCTCGCGATATACAGGGTCAGTGGTGCCGACCAAACTTTTGCGTAGCTCGCTTGCTTCACCTTCCAAAGCAGCAGCCTGGTTATTAAGATTTTCAGCTTTATGCCAAAGTGGTGTGGCTGCGGCGAGCGCTTGTACCCGTTTAGTCTTAAAATCGACCTTCCATGCAAATTCGTTCTCCACCCGGTCAGCGAAATCATTTTCTTCAGCGCCCCACCAGGCCTGTTCTGGCGCAAATTCTTCAAAACGAATGGGCTTTGTCTTGGAGTAGCTTTTATATCCTGCGGGGTAGGGATGCTCATAGAACCAGATGGTTTCAGTGTGGAAGTGATCCTCTCCATCATCAATTCGCTCTCCCTTGGTGAAGAACAGCAGATTGGTCTTAATAGTGGTATAGGGGGCAAAGACGCCCTTGGGGAGACGAATGATTGTGTGTAGATTGCACTCTTTAAGCAGTAATTCTTTGAGCTTACCTTTTATGCCGTCGCCAAAAAAGAAACCATCCGGAAGAACTACGGCAGCTCGACCATGTTCTTTGAGGAGTTTCTTGACGATTAGCGCAATAAACATGTCTGCGGTTTCGCGAGTTCTCAAATCCGCAGGAAAATCACCTCCTGCGGCGTCGTCTTCATAACCGCCAAAGGGCGGGTTGGTAATCAAGCAATCCACCTTGTCGGATGCGCTCCAGTCGTTCCACCCCACACCCAAGGTGTTCTTGTGTTCGATCTGGCTTGGCACATCAATACCGTGCAGAAGCATGTTTGTTGTACAGAGAAGATGGGGTAATTGCTTCTTCTCAATGCCACGAATCAAACGTTCAATGGCATGTTTGTCTTCGGCGCTGGACTGAGTCGAAAGCTGATTCCGAAAGAAATCGATAGCCGCAGTAAGAAAGCCACCGGTTCCGCAGGCAGGATCAAGAACGGTTTCTCGTTTGGCCAAACTGGGTTTGACGCGGTCAACCATGAATGCCGTGATTGCGCGTGGGGTATAAAATTCACCGGCATTACCCGCTCCCCGAAGATCATTGAGCAACTGTTCGTAAACATCGCCTAGGCTTGCCCGATCCGTAAAATCGTGAAAATTTATGGATTCTTCGAGTTTTTCGATCACCGCTAACATCTGGGGACCGGATTTCATAAAATTGTTGGCATCCTCAAAGACGCTTCGGATTACCTTGTGATGAGGACTTATGTTTGCATCCAAGTCTTTGAGGGAGGGGAATAGTTCATTGTTAACGAAACCGATAAGGTCGCTCGCAGCAATCTGTGGCTTCTTCTTCCCTTCGGCATCCGGGATATATGCAGCCCATTTTCTCCAACGAAATTTTTCTTCTATGGGAGAAACATATCCGGGGTTATCGTCCTCCCATTCCTCTTCTCGTTGATCGAATACTTTTAGGAAAAGCATCCAAGTGAGCTGACCCAGACGTTGGGCATCGCCATCGACGCCGTCGTCTTTACGCATTATGTCTTGAATGGACTTGATGGTACTGCTGAGATTCATTGCTTTGTCGCTTATCTGTTGGCCAGAGCATCCGCTCAGGCTGATTTTTGGCCCGTGACGTATAGGGCCGTTTCTAATTCACGTATTGCTTTGGTGTACTGTTCGACTCCCCCAAAAATCCCGCGCCGGATCTGCATTTTCGTACCAAACTGATCAAAGGGAGGTAATTCCAGAACTTTTGCATCCTCAATATCTTGGACCCCGTGATCAGCAAATTTTTCGAGTAAGACTTCCAGCACGGCGCGAGCCTGTTCGCCGTACTTGCCAAAAACATCTCGTTTTTTGATATTATTGGCTCGTTCGCGACGGGTAAGAGGCTTTTGATCAAAGGCGACATGTGCAACCAGATCAAAGGCATCAAGCTCTTTGCCATTGGGTACGGCCTGTTGCAAGATATCAATGGGGACCCCTTGTTCCGCCAATTGATCCAGGACAGCCTGTTTCCGATCAGCGCTGTTCCAACGTCGCAGAAAATCGGACAGAGAGCCGAACTCTGCCAACAATGCTTTTTTGATGTCGTCCTTGAGAAGGACGCGATAATCTTCAGTAACGAGCTTGCCGTTGGCATCAAGATATTGCGATCGTTCAACAGCAACCTTTACACCGACATCGTCAATGAAGTACTTGACTCGACCGCCTCCGCCACCAGTGCCTTCCTCATCCTCTTCGGCAGAATCCGACTCACCTGTGTCCCCACCCTCGCCGATCTGCTCAGGATCAGTAACTATAGGATCGATTTCGGTGATATTGGTCGATGCATCATCCGGAGGAACCACAGATTCATCTCCTTCAGGTTCGTGAATAATCACCGGCTCCCCATCAAAATCCGGATCAGAGAACAAACGTGTTGCGCCCTTAAAATCCATGATCGTAAAATAGAGCTTATGATAATCTTCTCTGATCCTTGTTCCACGGCCAATTATCTGCTTGAACTCCGTCATGGAATTGATCGTCTGATCCAGCACGATCAACTTACAAGTCTTGGCATCCACCCCCGTGGTCAGCAACTTTGAAGTTGTTGCGATGACAGGATACGGCTCGTCATTATCAATGAAATAGGAAAGTTGAGCTTTTCCTTCATTGTCGTCTCCCGTGATGCGCATGACATAGCGTCGATTCTTTGCTGCGGCGGGAATGAGTTTCACTAACTCTTGCCGCATGCGTTCGGCGTGCTCTTGGTCGTCGCAAAACACGATTGTCTTGGCCATGGGATCTGTTGCTTTAAGATATTCCCAGACTTTGCTGGCAACAAGAGCGGTGCGCTGCTCCAACACAAGGTTACGGTCAAAATCCTGGGTGTTGTATTGACGATGGGCAACAATAAGACCATTTTTATCAGTTTTGTCTTTGGTAGGAGTATAGCCAGCGGCATCGGCATCGGAGACTATGCGGATTACTTTATATGGTGCAAGAAAACCGTCTTCGATGCCTTGCTTGAGTGAATATGTATAAATCGGTTCGCCGAAATACTTGTAATTATACTCAGGCGAATCAATAACTCGGACGTTCTTATCTTTGTCTAAACGTGATTTTTCTTTTGGGGTCGCAGTCAATCCTATATGTGTTGCATTTGAAAAATAATCCAGCACTTCACGCCATGCTGAGTCATCATTTGCACTTCCGCGATGGCACTCATCAACCACAACAAGGTCGAAGAAATCCGCTGGAAATTGACGATATATCTGCTTCCATTCTTCCCTTCCAGTCACTGCTTGGTAAAGAGCCAGATAAATCTCGTAGTTTTTTTTAACTTCCCGGTTCGTAACCTTGTGCATAACCTCGCCGAATGGCGCAAAATCTTGCTGCATGGTTTGATCAACAAGGATGTTGCGATCAGCAAGGAAAAGAATGCGTTTCTTCGCTTTAGCCTTCCAGAGCCGCCAAATGATTTGGAACGCTGTATACGTTTTGCCTGTCCCAGTGGCCATGACAAGCAGGATACGTTGTTGCCCTCTGGCTATGGCTTCAATGCACCTGTTGATGGCTACCCGCTGGTAATAGCGTGGCTCCTTGCCGCTACCGTCGGTGTGGAATGGCTGCTCAACAAGTTTGACGGCAGCGGCTGACTCCAATCCTTTCGAATGCTGATATGCGGGCCAAAGATCATCTAGCGCAGGGAATTCGTCGAGACCTAACTGGCGCTCGGTCGGCTGTGTCAAACCAGAACGATCGTGGAGAAGGAAGCCGCTTCCGTTGCTGCTGATGGCAAAAGGGACATCCATCATTTCAGCATAAGTTAGTGCTTGTTGCATTCCGTGGCTGATTGAAAATTTTGCCTTTTTAGCTTCGATAATGGCAATAGGAACGTTTGGGCGAGCATACAAAACAAGATCGGCCCACTTTGGACCACCTTTGGCGTTTCTATCTTTGATACGAGCAGCGAGTTTGCCCCTAACCATCACTCGCCCCTCTGTAATCTTAACTTCTTCTCGAAACTGACTGGACTCCCAACCGGCTTTCTGGACAGCAGGGATAATTAGTTTTGTACATATATCACGTTCACTGAGCTGGTATTTGTCCATATTAGACCCCATAAAACACAGCCAAATGTCACTTTCTCGCAATCGTATAAATTTGTGCCGAAATGCCTTTAAGCCGCATCAAACCTAACATGTCAACTCCAAAAGATGTATGACAAATTAACAAGAAAGAAGATCAGGAGATAGAACGCCTGTACTAACTGGTGACAGAATCCTCGGTGCGCCTACCATCGAAGACTCTCTCGATGCAGGTTTGCCACGGACATAAACGGTGGGTTTGACTGAATGATTCAGCTATTATGATTCAAAACTTGAAAAAACTATTAATTCTTGCGAATTGCTAATCGCATACCATTCTATCAATCAATTCATTGATTCTGCCTTGATGCTTTGCAACATGAATTTTTATTTTTGGGGTCTTTATAAATTCTAATATATCTTTTTTTTGACAAGCGTTATACACACTCATAATCCAAATGAATTCTGCAACAAAATTAGGAGAGTTTCTTATAAATGATCTTCTGGCATCTTTAATTTCATATGCACTAGGCTTCCATTTAATTCCTTCTCTTGCAAGAATATGAATCACTTTCATAATTTCAAGCTCATCCGCTCTGTGATATAAAAAGTACAAGGATTTTTCTCTATCAGGAATTTTATGTATTAATGTTTGAATCATTGGAAAATCATCAGAATCAAGCTTTTTCAAGTCTAATCCTTCATCGATAAGATCTAAAAGTTTTTCACCCTGCGCCTTCCAAAGAATATATTGAACAATTTCTTGGATTCTTGGTGACTGAACGTCAATTTGAAAACCTTTGAGTTTAAACAAGTGCGAGTGGTTGCGGGAAAAGGCTAGCTCGATTGCAGTTTCGTATAACTCCTCATCGTCATCAAATGAGTCACAGGGTCCTGGCTTGGTCGGATCGGCTCCTGCCCAGAGCAATAACGAAACCCATTTCTCGTTCCCCTCCTTTGCATGCCAGCGAAGAGCCATATTCAATTGGTCAGGAAAGCTAGGAAATTTGTCAGTATATTGCTTGTATATTCCCAGTGAAGTACGGATGCGACCAATAAGTGCTCCTGCCATTGGTTCGCCGGTCTCGACATCTGCGCCTCTGTCAATGAAATACCGCATAATCTCTGGGTCCCAGGTTTCAAAAACGTCCGACATTTTTACACTATGAATGTCTGCTCCGTGTTTTACCAAGAGGTCTATTATGTCGATTCGTTTCTTTCGGAGAGCATGTTCCAGCGGATTATAGCGATCTTCAATGATGATGGCCCCGGCCTCAAGAAAGATTTGGGCCAAGCTATGGAAGCCAGCTTCAATGGCGATTTCAAGTGGACCTTTTTTTCTTGCCCTCTTCAATTCCGGAAGCGGCGAATCAATAGGTTTTCCCTCCTCAATCCACTGTTGCACATCAAACAGCCTGCCCTGCCTGCACATTGATATGAGCGGTTTGATCTCCTCGTAACTCTTCGCTCTTTTTCGTGCGTTAGTCATGTTTCTGCTTTTTCAGAATTGTTTGAGTATAAAATAAGCGAATCCATAATTGCGCTTACCTGGCTTTCAAGATTCATTGTTTTAGTATCGCGCCAGGACTTCCTTTTATTAAAGAGTCTTGGTTGCACAATTTCAATCCCGAGACTTCCTGAAGGATAGTAAATCCATTCAAATCGATCAAAAAAAAGTGTGTACCTCCCTCGAAGATTATCCGGAATAATTTCTTTTTTATATTTTTTAGTCTCTTCATAAATTTTAATTAGGAATTTATTTTTTTTTATATTTTTATAAATACTGTCTTTAAGATTCGTGCTTTCTTCTTCGTCAATGATTTTATAGACAGCATTAAGAATTTTGAGGGCGCGAGCAGAACTGTTAAGGCTCACTTTAAATGGTTCAAACTCAATGATTCCGTTGGAGTTAACGGGGTATGACGGGAGATTTTCCTGAAATAACCCCACTATTGGATGAGGATTTCTGAGATCAAAGTACTCCTCAAGCGCTGTTCTCTTTTTTTTAGTATAATTAGATTTCTTTTTTACGGTTGTTGGAACAAAAAATGGATTTCTTCCAAAAACTATAACTGGATTATCATTGCTTTTAGGCAATGGAATTTGTTTGACAGACGCGCCCGCATTTTTTTTAGCCCAATACCCTCTTGGAGGCTTTGGTATGTTGTATTTCTTGCAGATTTTGGAAAGGGAAACATCTGACCGTTGGAACTTTTCGGCAACTTTGGTCGTGGGCTCTGACCAAATTAATTCGTAAAGCTCTTTTCTGGTAATTTCTTGCATTCCATTTGATTAACCAAATTTTTATTAAAATGCTATATCGGTTGACATCGCACTCCTGGAGCACGCTTTCAATAGCTGATGAAATAACTCTGGATTGCTTAATGAGAAACCGGAGCCGAAGAGACTAATGACGACTGCAACCGGACTGTCCGTTTCGGTGAGCGATTTTTTGTAAATCTATGCGGTCATCTTCAGAGCCCAAAGATTTAATAAACAAAAAAAACAATATTTCGGTCTGTTATTAATCAAGAATTTCTAGCTATCTAGCCCTGATTATATTCCACAAACTCGACCCTCCTCCGATTAATTGCTCGTTATGGTACAAGAAAAGTTGCGATCAGAGTAACTACTTCTTTTGTCATACATTTTTTTTGGTAAATTTTCGAAAAAGTGCTATACGCATTAATATTACCCCGAAGATTTTCAAACTTATTTGTAAACTTGTTTACTATGTCAACATATTAATATTTAACAACTAATAGGTAAACACAATGAATGAAGGCAAAAAACAACCTTGGAGTGGCAGAATTTCCTTACAAACGAGAGAACGCCTCGAAGCTCTTCGTGGACATATGAACTGTGATCACGACGATTTGTTGGCGCACCTTCTCGACGCCATGGACATGAAACTGTCGACTGAAGCCTCCCTTTTTGCTCCAATCCTAGCTGGTCCTCGAAGAGAAGTTCCGAAAATCACGAAACATCTCCAAGCATCCCTCGACGCTATGACTTCAGCCATTTGCCTTGCGGAACAAGAGGCAACCCAAACAAGCGTTGAGGCCCAAGCACAGGTTACTGAACTTTCTGAAGCACTTCAGAAGGAAACAAACAAGAATTCAATGCTGGCAGAAGATTTTGCCGTAATCAAAGAAGAGAATCGCAAACTTAGCGGTTATTCGGAAGAATTGGCCTTAAATTTAAAACGATCGCAAGAAAGAACAGAATCACTTGATGCACTCAAATCTTTATGGAAGGTTCGCGAAGAAGAACTCTTACAAAAGGTAGTCAACCTAGATGCTATCGTAGAAAAAGTTCAAAATCTCAAAAATGAACTCACTGATGCTGTGCAAAGCAAAGAAAAGAAAGAGATACAATTACAATCGCAAGAAAATGAAATCTGTAAAATGGACGCAGAAATCAATAGATTGAACGCCGATTTGGATGATTACAGATCGAAATATCGAGAAGTTATAGAATCGCTTTCTGACGAAACTGCGAAGAACAAGATATTATTTGCAGAAAATGCAAACTTAGAAAAACTTGTAATTAAATTACAAGCTTCATTAGAAGACATTAGCAGCGCATTTGAAATTGAAAAAAAGGCACATCACAACGCCGAACAAGAACTAGCTACAACACAAGTACGACTTGAAAGTCTTACAAACAGCAATCAACAGCACAAAGAAGAGCTAGGCATGCAGGCAAATCGCTATGAACAAGAAAATTTAAGGATGGATAAAGAATTAGATAAGTTACACACGACCATTGAACGTCAGTCAGGACAAATCCAACAATTGATATTAAAACTAGGGCATAAGGACTCAATCGCCAGCACGGAGCAATTCTGACATAACTACTAATCGCACATACTTATTTTTCTTCAAACAAATCTTTTACCTGAACACCAAGCGCTCGGGCTAGCTGGGCCAATGTCGCAAGGGTGCAAGACTCAATGTTGCCCTCACCGTCTTGACGGGCTCTATGGATCGTCTTGAGGGTTACTCCGGAAAGAGTCTCAAGTCCTCGAAAACTCAGGCCCCTTTCGTCCATTAACATCTTGATATTACTAGAAATCAAAGCACACCCCTCCATTATTTATGAGAGGTATGCCATAAAATCTTGACGACCGCTGTTAGACTATATTACAACAGCTTCGCTGTAGGTAACCCAATTCCGGGGAGTTACAAGCGATTTAGCCAACCCGATTCAACTTACGACTATCCTAATGAGAAAATCGCAATTTTCAGAAAATCAGATATACTGGATATTGCTTCAAGCAAACGGCAAACAGAAAATCTCAGACATCTGCCGACAGTATGGCATTAGTGTTTCCACGTATTATCGCTGGAGAGCAAAGTATCACAAAAATAATTTACCAAGCCGAAACAAAATTCACAAACTGGAAGTAGAAAATTCAGAACTAAAACTCATGTTTGCAAATCTTTTTTTAGAAAATATAAATTTAAAAAATCAAAAATAAAAAATGCGCTATAACGCATAAAATCAAATTATGCCCACATTAAATTATTGGAAAGTATTTTATGCTGGGAATGCGCCTTTCTTAGCTGCCCTTCATGTCACTAAACATAAATACATTGCGAGTGGACCAATAATAACAAGCGAAATTGTCGAAGGCAAAGCGATACAAAACGGGGTAGTTAAAACAAAAACTGGAACTATTTACGTTCTTGAAACTCCACTTCCAGAAAATAATGACTGTGAATTTGCGAGGGGCTTACTATTCGAACGCGCTAGCCGTTACTTTGAAAAAAAAAGGAAGAACATTAAAACTTGATCAGCTTGAAGAATTAAATTCGCATATCAATAAAATTCTTTCTATCACAAAAAAATAAAACAGTTAGACAGATTCACCATCCTCCAAAGAGCTATTTACAATAGGCTATAAAACATACTTGCTTCTACTTGTTTTAAATTACGAACTGTCTGCGAATAATCAATAAAATTTTTATATAAAATCCTTATCAACTTTTTGGGCAGATACTGCGACAATAGCGCCTCTATCTTTAACCATTTATATTCAACTACTTATCTATACGATCAATCTTCGTTACTTCTCTATTAATATTTGGCAAAGGCCTATTCAAATACTCTTCACTTAACCCGCGCACATGCGCGTTATAAGACCAAACAAGAAATTGTAATAATAGCCGTTCATTTTCAGTACGAAGCCTTGCATTCTCTGCTTCTAATCGAGCACAACGCTGCATCAAAAGCGAAATTTCATCGACAGTTAAGCTTTTAGAACTTCTACCCAAAACAGGTCGCGAACGCCGAAGATGATTCTTACATGCCTTAAATGCAGTATTAATTTGCCGATGCTTATAAAAAGCTTGACGCGTGTAGAGTCGTCCAGTGCGCTTTGCAACCGCCTCAATTAGCAACTCCCATGTCAACTTTCCTTGCCAGCCATCTAGAATTTGCAGAACTTCCAGAATAACTGCTTCGTCGATATTTTTTTCGCGTCTAATCATTTTTTACGCTTGGTCCTCGCAGAAGTAGACTGCTTAAATGTTTTCAACAGATGCGTTTGATCATCCATAGCAATAGCAGACTGATCTTGTACTAGTGCTAGTTGCTCAATACGAGAAGCAGATTTTACATTATCAAGCTGTATAATAGAAACCACAGGTACATCTGGATTATTCATGATTTCGCACAATTGACGGAGGCGTTCAGTTGTTAACATGTGATGCTCAAGCCATCGATCACCACCAAAATACTCGCTCTCAACTGCTGCCTTAGCTTTAGACAAAAGGCCTTCAACTTCACGCAGATTCTGACGAAGACGTTCCGTCTTCACAGAGTCTCCTTTAACATAAACATGCTCCTGACAATTGATGCAATCAAGATGCACGAGACAAGGAGACATTGTGAAATCATGTATACAATATCCGATGTCAGTAGTGTGGGCCGTTGGTATAATCAAACGCGAAAATTCATCACGTCTGATGAGGTATTGCTTTGGAACAGTTGCGAGTGGCCCAACAACTTTACTGATATCTCCTACCGATTCACGAATAATCTGAAGCATCTCTTGAGCAGAAACATGGTCGTAAGCTTCATTTTGCCTAATGTCCTTACGTCCGCTCCATTTTGCTATATCTAACTGACTTAGCCCACCAGCCTGTGCTAACGAATTGAGATAGTGCCGAAATTTATGAGTTGTATGCGTGATCCTACTACCGTCTTGCTCAAAAAAACTAAAGGAATCATATATTGATTCACTACTTTTATTACGCGACCCACCAAGTCCATTATTAATTTGTCCGACATCAACTGTATTTATTATACACTGATATGCATACTTTTTTCTATCTAATTGATTTTTTTGAACGACCATTAACGCCCTGCTGTAAGTTAGTTCACTGCTTTTATGAATTAAAGGAAATAAAGGTGGGAGCATACTCACAATTTTATTTTGCAATTCTGCAAAGTATGCTAATTGTTTTTTATCTCTAAAATCAAGTTGCACACCATTCATATTACACCAAGTTCTAGCACTTGAGTTATAACTCTCTTTCCCCCACAAAATTGTTCGTATCTCTTCAACCGTAAGCATATCACGAGTACGCAAGTCTTCTAGCGACGAGGGTAAGTACAACATCCCTGGATTATGCTCATACCAAAGCGCGACCTCACGAGCTGGATTAGTTAATTCTGTAATTTTTCGGATTGCTTCCTTAACCACATCAACCATGGACGGAAGCACCCATTTTATCCCAGGATCTCCACCTTTTGCCGGCCACCATCGCAGGCCGTAGACACCACTTTCTTCCACAGCCCCAGGTGTTTCACAATTAACTGGCAACATGAGCACTTCGCTGATACGAGAAGGAATTGAACACAGAATCGCTCCAACGGAACTTACCAACACATCCCTAGGCTCAGTGGAATGCTGAAAAATATAAGCCAAGGCTTCCAAGCTTGCCGCAGTGGGCATCATTTTTAATCGCTTTTGGTCGAACTCCGGGCCAACCCTTGTAGAGCTTTGAATAGAGCGCTTAATGGGATTTCTCCATTGTAACGGAATAACTGACAACTTTTTTTTGGTGATGAACTCAGAAATAATCTCAATATTCTGTCCAACACGATATGCTTGTGCTTTAGAATAATGATTTTTTGCAATTTGTGCAGCACGATTTAAAATATTATCATCTATATATATTGTCGACAAATCTTGATGATTTTCAACTAAAGCAGCTTCTATCGCACGCAATGCTTGTAATCTTGGAGCTATATTGATATTTTTTTTCAATGCTTGCGCTTGTCGCATATAAGCTTGAGCGAAAGGAAGAAATTTTTCAGAGAAAGATACGGGATTACTGCTAGAAGCGGAATCAAGTGTGCTAAAAGTTATACGTTCACGCTTACTTCCCTTTCCTTTACCTGCGCAATCATCTGTTACATCCCAAACTACGGAATCAAATGGCAAATCAGTCCCAAAGGCGACAAGCTCATCACGCGCAAACGAAACAAACGCATCTAGATTCTCCTGAGCGCTCAATTCCCGACGTGATTTAAAATTAATAAGCTTAGACATCATCATCCTGCCGATTTTGTGATGTTTTGCACATTTCAACAACCTGAGCCACAGCCAAAATTGTTCGGTCGTTAACTGATGCTATGCGAACATCAGTCATCATAAGACGATCACGTTCAGCTAAGAGAAAATCCAGAATAGCCTCATGTGGCCCGTCAAGCCAAGCCCTGAAGCTTGAACATGTATAACACGCTATCGGAGCGGCGAACGCACAAAATCCGAACTGACCACACGAACCGACTGGCCTGAAATTAGATGAAAATTTTGGAGCTACGATTCTTTGGCTTGGAGAAGCGTCATGTTCAGACTCGCCGTCCACAAGAACCCCTGAAAACGCTTGAGCAAGTGGCGCCAAACGTGTTGCAACTGCCCGATCAATTCGTTCTATAATTTCAGGCGATGAAGCTACGTACACCCCGACATTTTGAAGGTCTGAATGATCCAGAAGCTCTGCAATCACTAGCGGACCATGTCCTTCGGCAGCGGCTTGGGTACCAAGAGTGCGACGAAATCTGACGGACGAGATATGTAGCGGCTCGCCAGTTCGTTCTGATATCACGTTTAGCTTTGAATATACATACTTAATGCGCAAAGAAATTAAATTCGCCGTTTCATGGTATGCAAATTTTTCAATACTACTTAAATCACTTCCGTATCTAGGAAATAGAGGAGCCTGACTTGGATCTTGTAATATTCCGACAAAGTCATTTTCAACTTTTTTTGAATAATCGTATAACTGCTTCCCGATTTGTGGAATAAGAATTCTTTCTTTAAATTCTTGACGATGCAAAGATTCTCGCTGTTTAACACGAGGTATTTTTAATATATATATGAACGAACCATCATTATTTGGCTCAATTTTTATATCACAAACTTTTAACAATGCGTATTGACTTGGACGTTGTCCAAAAATCAAAAATAAAACGCATAATAAATAATCTTTGATATGAATTTCATTACTCAGATAAGAATTAGAAAGCTTATCATAAAGAGAGCTACGCTCTATATCAGTGAACGGACCAACAATCGGATCCATTGTCAATACTGCATCGCCTTTTTTATTACCTTTTATTCGTAAATTATCTAATAAATTTACTGCATCACTCGTAACACCTACAACTCTTAATGAATTCCATTTTCGAAAAAAACCAGCTAACGACGATAAATACCACCTTGTATTTTCATTGAGCTGAGAATTAAAGTTCATTATATCTACATCTGTTATTTCAGCAATAATTTTATCTTTCGAGATAATCTTAATGAAATGCTTAAATCGGAAAAAAATATTTTGGCAATGATAAATTGACTTGTTTTCTGCGAACCAAACCAAGGCAAATTTAAAACCCAATAAGAATTCTTCCGTGACATTCAGAATGGATGAAAAATCAAATCTACATGCTTGAACAGCATCATGAATATCCCAAATCTGTTCACGAGGGTTAAATTTCACCCCATTCCGAGTAATTATTATTTCGGGAAGAGTGAGTCCATCTAGTTGAAATATGCTTGCGTAAAGTTGCTTACTCATCAGTTCTTGCTCTTGTTATTTTTTCTTGCATCTCAAGAGAAGCTCGACGCGCGGCTCTCCTAACAAATCTTTTTGTATAAATAGAAGCAGTAGAAGATGTAGGAGACCATCCCATTAAATAACTGCGCATTTGCCTCTCTTTCTCCTCATTAATTTGTTTTCCATCAATCATATCTGAAAATTCATCATTCCACGTGTGTCGCATAACATGTGGACTTAAATCATTTGGCATATCATGAATTTTTAATTTAATTGTATTAAACAACTTATTAATAGAGGCTAAAGACATCGGATGCCCATAAAATGCTGAAACGAATAAGAACCTATGCTTTCTTGCACCATGAATATACGAACGCCACTCGATAATATAATCGTGAGTTAAATTTGCTAGCTCAACACTCAGAGGCAATATCCGATCTCTTGTCTTAACCTTAGGCTGTTTGCGCCTTGGATCTTCCTTATCATCGGCCCTACGGGCAATCATGACTTCATTCTTTCGGAAATCAATATCGGAAATCTTAACATTCAGCAGCTCCCCACGTCGCAATCCTAGCTCCCGCAACCAGTACATGATAAGTGCATTGCGAAGACGAACAAATTCAGACTTCCAAGGATTACGCGGTGAAGTTGGGGCAACGTCCTGAATCACCCGTTCGAGCACAGCAGTTGATAGTCCCTTCCTTCCCCCCAAAGAGTTCCTACCTTTTGCAACAGGAACTCTTGCTTTCAGAACTGGCAATACACTCGCGATAACCTGCTCAAGCCTTGAGCGGACATTATCGTCCATATCTTGATTTTCAAAACGGTTAGCTATCAACCAAGTAAGGTAGGCATGAATAGTGCGAAGACGATTGGCTGATGTCGTGTGAGACACCATTTGGGAAGAAACTGAAGCCTTGGCTTCAAGTCGAAGCACTTGATCAGCCACAGCGTTTTTCCCATTGCAAGGCTTGACGGATTGTCGACAATAACTCGCCAAGCCGTCAATTTCGCCCAAAGCGAGAAGCCTTCCGCTGCGCATGCGATCAACCAAGTCAATTTTTGCCTCGGCCAAGAAATCGTACAACACCGAGATTTCACGCAGGGCTCGCTCAATCGTGGCAGATGCCCGATTTGTCTGCCTCAACGCAGTCAGGACATATAAATTTGGATAAAAAACAGGCATCCCAGTCGAACGATCTAACAACAGCGGAAGTCGTTCCCCTGAGGGTGCAAGCAGAGTTCGAACGGTGAATTTGCTCATAGTTGTTAACACTTTTTTTTGTAAGCAGCAGTTGTCAAATGACGCTCTTATCAAAAAGTGTCAACAATAAAAAAAGCGAAGCCATATCAATGGCTTCGCTAGCTCTGTTAACAAAACGTAATTTGTTCGTTCCTAAAAAGGTGCGTCATCCATCCCGCTGGCCTCGGAAGGGAACGCCGGGCCCATTTCGTCTTCGTAGCCGCGGCCGCCGCCCTGGGAGCCGTTCTGGTTCTTCTGGAACTGCTGGTTCGGAGCCTGGGCGTAGCCGCCTTCGGATGGGCGGGAATCAAGCCCCTGCACGCGGTCGGCCTTGATTTCGGTGGTGTATTTTTCCACGCCGTCCTTGTCCGTCCACTTGCGGGTCTCGATCTTGCCTTCGATGTAAACCAGGCGTCCCTTGGAGAGATAGTTGCCGCAGAATTCCGCCTGCTTGCCCCACACCACGATGCGGTGCCATTCGGTCTTTTCGACCTTCTGCCCGTCTTTGCCCGTATATGTCTCATCCGTGGCGATGGAAAAATTGGCCACCGGCTGCCCGGACGGGGTATAGCGCATTTCCGGATCGCGGCCCAGGCGGCCGATCAAGATTGCTTTGTTAAGACTACCTGCCATGTGGTCTCCTCATGTGTTTTTGTTCGGTCATGGTTTGGGCGCTTGCTTCTCCAGCTCGGCAAGCCCTTCCTCGATCCGGTCGGTGGCTTGGTTGGCGGCTTGGGGGTTCCAGTCGGCAAGATGCCGCTGCAGCTCCTCCATCGCCGCCACCACCGGAGGAAGCCCGGAGGCGAGCACTGTCCGTGCGGCCTCCGGCATGTCCCCGAACTGATACAGGTCATCCAGGGCCCTGACAAGCTCCAGCACCCCTGCCGTTTCGCGAGGAAAACCCGGCTTGAACGTCTCGAAGGCCAGGCTCCAGAGCCTGGGCCATGATCTGCGGACTTCCTTTTCGTCATAGGTGTAGGCGTACACGCGAATCTGCAGGACCTTGCCCATCAGTCCCTCTCCTCCCATTCGCTCTGCACGCGGCTGACGACTTCCTGGATCTGGCCAAGCTGGTCTTCCGGGCAGACGCCGATAAGCGGGCTGTCCCGATCCACGGAATCGTTGGTCTCGAAATACACGGCGTAAATGATCCCGGCCGGGCCGCTGTAGCGGATGGACGTTTCACGCTTCATGCGCGAGAGGATGAACAGTTCCATCCCGTCCTCGATATGTACGCTCTGGCTGCCCTTGGTCTTGATCTTGATATCCACGTCGGGAAAGAAATAGTACTTCCCCTTTTCCGGGGCCAGGAACAGGGACAATGAGCGCCGCAGGATGCGGGAAATGACCTCTTCGCGGGTCAGATAGTGGCGAATGGTCATGAGCTCCTGGCCGGCCTGCACGAACTGACCGTTCTCGATTTCGCCCAGGGCCATGACCTCGCCCTTCTGCGGGGCGTGCAGGGGCTTTTTGACATTCTCCCGTTCCAGACGCGCAAGCAAGGTTCCGGACACCTCTTTCCAGGTGCCGCTGGGCCCGACCACCCGCACTCCCGGCTCCTTGGCCACGAATTCCACTTTTCCGCTGTGGGGAGCCCTGATGGAGATCTTCTCGTAAGGTTCCTCGCGCAGCTCCCGCAACAATTCTTTAACGTCGATCACTGGTGACTCCTAACTGACTGAAAAATTCAAAACTCGCAGACCGCTGAAAAAAATGGTGAGATGCAAGGAAGCGAAAAAATCCAGGGCACGCGGCCATGCGCAGATAAGCGGTCTGGATTTTTTCGCTGGCGCGGCAGATCGCCATTTTTCAACGGTCTCCTAACGGTAATAAAGGTTGCGGCCACCCATGGTTTGCAGGGACTGGACCAGGTTGCCCCGGACTTCCCGGCGATCCCAGATGCCCTGGATATGCCCGCGCGACAGCGCCTGATAGGCGTTGTGGTAGTTGGGCGGGATATCCATGCCCGTGGTCTCCTTGATGACTCCGGGACCGGCGAAACCGATATTGGCCGAACGCACCGAGAACTGGTAAGGCGAGCATCCCAGGAAGCTGGCCACCGGCCCGGCGTAGGAGTTGGTGTCGTAAAGGACCAGATACAGGCCGCCCGCTTCCGTGTAGCGGCGCACGGCCATGGTGCAGCGCGGCATCTGGATGACGCCGTTGACGCCTTCCTGAATGCGGATGCCCGCAGTGCCGTGCACATAGGACAGGAACGGCAGCTGCTTCTTGCGCGCCCGTTCCATGGCGCGGATGAACTTCTCGCCCTCGGCCGCGCCCACGCTGCCGCCGCGGAACGCGCCCATGAACATGGCGACCATGACGGAGGTGCCCTCGATGCGCGCCTCGAAGGTCATGCACCCGCACTTGTGGCCGGTCTTGCGTTTTGCCTCGTCGAGCTTGAGGTCGAACCCGTCGAACTTGAGCGGGTTGGTGGACTCGATCTCGGTGAAGAGCTCGTAGATGGAACCCGGATCAAAGATGTTGTGCAGGTACCACTGGTATTCCATGGGGAAATGGTGTCCGCAGAAGCTGCACACCCCGGCCCACTCCCCGAACAGGTCCGGGGCCCACTGGTCGAGGCAGCCGTGCACGGGCGAGTTGGGGCAGACCACGGCCCGGTCCGCCTTGGCCTGGGCGCTGACGTACTGCCACTTGCCGCTGTTCTGCGCCCCGTCGTCCCAGGCCGAGAGCGAGGTCAGCCCGGCCTGGTCCACGTCTTTCTTGTCCTTGCTCAGGAACAGCTTGGACATGATGTTTTTCCAGTACCTCGAAGAACGGCCGACCACGACCTGCATCTCGGCGTGCATGTCTTCGGCCAGTTCCGCGACCTTCTTGTGCTGTTTGCCGAACAGGTCGTAGCGAAAATAGGAATACAGGGAGGAAAAGAGCTCTCCGGTCCATTCGCTGCTGCGACTGAACCAGTGCCGCTTGTCAATATACGCGTCCTGGGCCATGCGGCGAAACTTCATGTACCGGGTCCAGAGCAGACGATCCTTGGACCGGCTGTCGAGGCTCCAGCGCACATACACGTCCGCCCCCTTGTGTCGCCGCAGGGCGAGCGAACGGAAAAGGCGCATGCCCCGAACGTTGAGGACAATCTCATCGGTGGACGAAATCACGGATTTGCGCAGCTTGCGGAAGAAGTCGTAATGTTCGGGCCGGGCACCAAGCTCCGGTTCGTTTATCTTCCAGTCCACAAAGCCCATGGCGCGGTTGTCGTCGGCCGTCATCTTGAGCTGCCTGGCGCAGTGCTCGATGAGTTTGGGCTCGGCGCGCTGCCCGCCGCGCAGGCGGCCTTCGATGGCGGCCGCGCCCTCGGGCGAGATGACCGAGTAGTAGCCGTGCGACATCATGATGCGCGTGTCGGCAAGGCCGATGGCCTCGGCCCCGCCGGACCCACCTTCGGAGATGACGGCCACGATGGGCACCTTGAGTCCGGCCATCTCGTAGAGATTCTTGGCGATCTGCTGGGCCGCGCCCGGATAGTCCTCGATGGGATAGGAACCGGGGGTGAAGATGTAGGTGTGGATCGGAATGTTCTCCGTCTCCGCAACCTTCATGTAGTGCAGGGCCTTGGCGTTGCCCCAGGGCTTGACCGAACCGCCGTTGCGGAACTCCTGCCCGTGCCCCTTTTCCTGGCCGATGACCATGACCGCCTGATTGTGGACCTTCTTGCCCTGACGACGGGTAATGTAGGCGCGGGCGATGAGCATGCTCGGGTCGATGCTGTAATCGTCCTGACCGCCGATCTCGGTGTAGTTGTCGTACACGTTTTCGAGGATGTCTTTCAGGCAGATGCGCTGCGGGTGCCGCACGATGCGCACCTTGTTCATGGGTGTCAGGTCGCGTTCGAGCTTCTTCTCCAGAAAACGGAACAGCTCTTCCAGGGTTTCCAGCTGCCGGATGGCTTCCTGCTTGGGCAGGCCCGGCTCGCGGGCGACGTATTCGCCGAGCTTGGCCTCCAGCATGATCACATTCGTATTCTCATCGGGGCCGAAAATATCCAGGATGTATTTCAGGCGATCCCGCAGTTCTTGTATGCGTTTTTCAATATCCATAAGAGTTTTGCCATTGCCTCGCAGGCTTGGGTTATCAGGCTGGCCCAAAACGACGATCTGCTTCGTCACTGCGGAAAACCCAGACCCTCGCGTATGCATGAGTACGCTTCGGCCCCGGATTTCCTTGTTTCTCGCATCTCACCATTTTTGAACAGCCTGAACGTTGGTAATTACTCATTGTCATACCGGGTTTTCCGGCGTCGCTTGAGCGCTTAATCAATGTCGAGGGCGGACAGATTCCCGTCTGATCGGGAATTGCTAGAAGGCCAGGATGCCCTCGGTCTTGCGCTTCAGGAATTCGACATTGGACTTCATGGCCTCACCGGAAGCGTTGATGCCCTGCAGGGTCAGGGAATTCAGGAACTCCACCCCCCGCTCCTTGGCCTGGGCCAGATCCTTGCCCCAGATGATGGCCAGGGCCAGGTTCGGGTCGAAATCCGTAGGGATCTCGTACTCGCGGTCGGTAGGCACCTGGCTGTGCATCTTGAGCCAATCCTGCCTCGGCCAGTCAAAAGCGGTGATGCGGCCCACCCAGGGAGCGAACTTGTTGTCCGTGTCTTCAGCGATGATGCGGTACTCGATACCCACGCCGTCCAGGGTGATGTCCTTCTGGGTGTAGCCCAGAGGAGCGCCCAGGCCCACGCGGATCTGCTCCGCGATGAGGTCCACGTCGCCCTTGCCCTTGGTAGCGGCGATGCGGGCCGAAACCCCGTTCTCGACCTGGATGCGGGTGTTGACCTCCATCAGAAACGGCTGCCCCGTGGGGCTGACGATCCATTCCCAGGTTCCGACGCTGTCGTACCCGGCCTCCCTGGCCATGCGCAGGGAATATTCGGTGATGTCTTCGAGCACCTTTTTCGCGTCAAAGGCGTAGCGCAGGGAGGAGGGATCGAAACCGGGCGCGACCTCGATGCGCTTCTGATGGCCGGGGGACTGCACCGAGCAATTGCGGGTGCCGAAATGGACGGGGTTCTGGCCCGTGCGATCGGACAGCACCTGCACTTCGAGGTGGTTGAAGTCGAAGATGCGCTGTTCGATGAGCACGCCCTCGTCGCGGAACTGGCGCTTGGAGTAGCTCTTGATGCGGCGCAGGACGCTGCGGAACTTGTCCAGGTCGGGCACTTCCTCGATGCCCATGCCCCCGCCTCCGGCCGAGGCCTTGACCAGGATGACGGGATTGCCCACCCCCTGCTCCTTCTGGAATTCGAACAGGGACTTGGCGATGTGCTCGGCTTCAAGGTCATCGGTCACGGGCTTGTCCGATCCCGGCACCGTGGGCACGCCAAGCTTGCGGGCCAGGCGCTTGGTGTTGATCTTGTCCCCGAGCTCGCGGATGACCTGCCAGGAGGGACCGATGAAGATGAGCTTGCGCTCACGCTGGGCCACGCGCCGGGCGAAGCGGTAATCCTCGGCAAAGAAGCCGTAGCCGGGATGGATGGCCGTGGCTCCGGCCTGATCGGCCACGGCGAAGATTTCATTGGCGTCGAGGTAGGAGCTGACCCTGTAGAGGGACTCGTCTCCGCCAAGTTTGCGCGCCAGGACACAGTGCTCGCTGTGTTTGTCCGGTTCGGTGAAAAGCGCCACGAACGCCAGGCCGAGCTTGCGGCAGGCCTGCATGATACGGATGGCTATCTCACCCCGGTTAGCGATGAGAACTTTATGTTTCTTGGGTTCGCTGGGGTTCTTCATGTCTAAAAGAGCCTTTCCTTGTATGAACTGTTGGGCGGTTATAAAAAAAATCCTTCACAAAGCGGGACACGCTTATATCCATAATCGCATCGGGGCAAGTCCGGCCACTGCGGCTCTTTGGCCTGAAAAAGAAATAAACGCTTCGGGATTCTTGCCAAAACCAAAACAATTCGCAATGAATATGGATGAGAGGTCTGAATAATTCCTGCGCAAGAGACCCTCAAAATTACTTTTTTTTCATCGGCATCAGGCACTCTATACCAGCGCATCGAGCGCTGTCCAGATTACGGGAAGACCCATCCTTTCCCCCAAAAAACGAGGAAAATACCATGTCCGATATACTGTTGAGAGTCCAGGCAGCCACCGACCGAATCAAGAAAAACTGCCCTCGCCTGCCCGGAACCGCGCTGGTTCTCGGTAGCGGCCTGGGTAAGTGGATCGCTCCGGAAGCGATAAGCCAGACCATCCCCTACTCCGACATTCCCGGATTTCCCGTCTCCACCGTGGAGGGGCACGCCGGAGCCCTGCTCGTAGCCGAGATACAGGGTACGCCGGTCTTCGTCTTTTCCGGACGCTTTCATCTATACGAAGGATACCGGGCGCAGGAAGTGACCCTGCCCGTCGTCTGCATGGCGCTGCTCGGAGTGCAGACCCTGATCCTGACCAACGCCGCCGGAGCCCTCAATCCCCTCTTCGCCACCGGCGGACTCATGCTGTTGACCGACCACATCAACATGACCGGACAAAACCCCCTGACCGGCCCCAATGTGGACGCATGGGGGCCGAGATTCCCGGACATGTCCCAGGTGTATTGCCCCTCGCTTCGCAAACAGGCCATGCGGGCCGCGCTGGCTTGCGGACAACGACTGGAGCAGGGCGTTTACGTGGCCGTGCCGGGCCCGAGCCTTGAAACCCCGGCCGAGACGCGCATGCTGCGCATCATGGGTGCCGACGCCGTGGGCATGTCCACGGTGCCCGAGGCCATCACCGCCCACCACATGGGCATGAAGGTGCTTGGCATCTCCTGTCTGACCAACAAAAATCTGCCCGATTGCATGGACGCCACGTCCCACGAGGAAATCCTGGCCCAGGCCAATGCCTCCGCCGAGGCTCTGGGATCGCTCCTGTCCACACTCATACCCAACCTGGGAGGCCCGCATGCCTGAACGCGCCCATCTGCTTGCCGAAATCAGGGAGAACATCGTCAGCAAAGATGCCATCAAGGCCCGGCTGGTGCTGGAATACATGGAGAACATCGACAAAAACACCCGTGAACAGATCATCGCCGCATTCCGGGACGCCGCGCCGGAGTTTGCCGTGCCGGTGCTGAGCCGGTTCATTTTCGAACACCGTGACATGGTCGCGGGCCTGCCGCTGGTCCGAGAAATTCTGGCCGTGAAAATCCTGGCCCGGACCGATCTGTTCGCCAGAGCCATCAGCGACCCGCAGACACCGTGTCGATCCGTCTACATCTCCATGGCCGGGGAACTGCGCCTCGAGGAAGTGGTGGACAACCTGACCGAAGCCCTGCTCACCGCCACCGAAGTCGGCGAACTCAACCAGATCATCGACGCATTGGGCGAAATCGCAGACCCTCGGGCCTCCAACGCCGTCAGCGAATTCCTCTATTCCGGCAATCGGACCCTGATCATATCCGCCACAAGGGCCCTGGGCAAACTCGGGACTCCCACCGCCATGCTGAGGCTGGCCGAGCGCATGGGCACGGACAACCAACTCGACATGCTCATCCTCGACATCTTCGCCAAGGTTCAGGACTCCATCTCCCTGGAGAAACTCAACGAGGCCATGCGTTCCCACTACGCCCACCTGCGCACCTACGCCAAAAAGACCCTGATTGGCATCGGCCCCAAGGCCGTGCCCATCCTGACCGAGAACCTGCTCTTCGACGACGCGGACCTGCGCATCCATACACTAAATGTCTTGGGCGACATCGGCGACCCGGCCGCCATCGCGCCCATTCGCAAATTGCTGCACAGCCACCCCGCAGACCCCAACGTACGTTTCGCTGCCTACGAGGCGCTGGGGCTTCTACCCTTGGAAAGGGGGGCCTACGTCCTGACCCAGGGACTTGGCGACCCGGTGGATCATGTTTGCATCGCGGCGGCCAAGGCCATCGATCGCAACTTCAACGAAATCATGGCCGCAGGGATCAAGAACCTGGCCAGCGAAAGGGAGGAGGACGGGCACCGCATCATCAAGACGGCCATTCAGGCCCAGGCCAAGCATATCTTCCTGAGCCTCATGGAGGAGGAGCGCTTTCAGCCCGTGGCGCTGAGCCACCTCGGACGCGCCCACAAGGACACCCGCGAATTCTTCTATGCCATCCTCAAAGAGCACGGTTACTCGGACCTGGCCTTGAAGCTCTTGGCCCCGGAAGAAAAGAAGGCCCCGCGCAGGCGTATCTGTGCGGTGGACGATTCGCGCATGATCTTAAGCATCTACAAATCCACCCTGCACGAACTCGGCTACGAACCCGTGCTCTTCGAATTCCCGGCCAGCGCCCTGGAATGGCTGCAGTCGAACACCCCGGACATGGTGCTCACCGACCTGAACATGCCCGATATCACCGGCATCGACCTGACCCGCGAGATCCGCAAGTCCAACTCCAAAAAGGATTTGCCCGTGGTCATGGTCACCACCCAGGACGAAGCCAACGACAACAAGGCCGCCCTGGAGGCCGGAGTCAACGACATCCTGCGCAAGCCCTTCACGGCCGAGAGTCTAGAGGCGGTGTTCAAGAAGTTTTTGTAGGAAGCATGGGAGGGGCCGCGGTGTTTCACGGGAGAAAGGAATGGATTTAGCGCGAGAGTTCGACGAATCCGCGCTGCGCTCGCATGACGCACTACTACAACGTCATTGCGAGGAGTCTTCGACGCGGCAATCCATCCTCTACGCCTGCATTACAGCGAAGACATAAAAGACATAGATTGCCGCGCTACGCTCGCAATGACGCACTACTACAACGTCATTGCGAGGAGTCTTCGACGCGGCAATCCATCCTCTACGCCTGCATTACAGCGAAGACATAAAAGACATAGATCGCCGCGCTACGCTCGCAATGACGCACTACTACAACGTCATTGCGAGGAGTCTTCGACGCGGCAATCCATCTT
>SWCG01001642.1_pt1 | contig 70009 bp, 58 predicted proteins | sample 4690071 | NCBI WGS metagenome assembly SWCG01 (sample SAMN10267281, study PRJNA491770) | bioreactor metagenome | isolation source: DHS bioreactor inoculated with subseafloor sediment | place: Japan: off Shimokita Peninsula | collected 2012-10 | reverse complement strand
ACTGGTGGGAAAGTAGGTCGTCGCCAGGACTTTTTTTTTCTCTTCTCGATCATGAGCATCCCGATCATGAGCGTTATTCTTCCCGCATTCATCTTTTTTCTCCTTCTCCTGTCTTTTTGCACCCACATTTTTTCTTTTCCTGCGAACTGGCTGATCATCCTGATACTGACCTTGTGGTCCTGGTTCACTCCTGATGCGTCCTTTACGCTCAGTTCGTTCCTGGTCTTCACAGTTGCAGCTTTGGCCGGAGAGGTGGTTGAATTTCTCCTTCAGATCGTTGGTGCCAGACGATACGGCGCTTCCAGTTCAGGAAATTGGGGTGCTTTTGTCGGTGCCATAGCCGGAGCGATTCTGGGGGTGCCGTTTTTTCTTGGGATGGGCGCTCTGATTGGCGCTGTTGCGGGTGCATACGCAGGGTGTCTGGGCGCTGAATTGGTGCTTGGGCGCTCTATCGCACAAGCCCGGAGTGCCGCCCTTGGCGCCATGATTGGCAAGGTCCTGGGGGTAGCGATCAAGATGGGAATTGGCGTGGCCTTTCTTGTTCACGCTTTCGACATGCTTTTTTGATCGCCGCCTCCAGAGCTGCTTCCGGTATCGCCGCCCTGCCTGTTACGGGTGGATCCCTTTCTTTACGGATGCCGCTGCAAAAAGTCGCCAAAGAACCTGAGTGTCATTCCCGCGAAGGCAGGCTATGTCGGGCAATGGCGCGAAATCCATTCTTTGCAGATGGTTAGGAAAGACATGGATCCCCTTCTTCAAGGGGATGACTGCTTTTTGCAGTGACGTCTTTACAGGCGACTCAATTGTTCGCATAGCCTTCATCGATTTCTTTTGTACCAGATCGGGCCGCAGTTTTGGCCAATTCATCACAGCGCTCGTTTTCAGGATGTCCGTCGTGGGCCTTGACCCAGTGAAAAGTGACATTGTGCTTTTTCAGCTGCGGCAGCAGTTGTTCCCAGAGATCACGGTTCTTGACCGGCTTTTTGGCTGAAGTCAGCCACCCGTTTCGGAGCCATCCCTGAATCCATTTTTTTGCAATGGCATCACATACGTAACGCGAATCCGTATACACATGTACGGTGCAAGGCCGCGTAAGGTGCAGCAGTGCATGGAGGACCCCTCGGATTTCCATGCGGTTGTTGGTCGTTTCGACATACCCTCGGCTCAATTCCTTGCGCGAGTCTCCCCAGATCAGGATGGCACCCCACCCGCCGGGTCCTGGATTGCCAAGGCTTGAACCGTCCGTATAAATTGTAACCAGAGTACTCGTCACGAAACTCCCTTTTTATGCCGGGGTTTGAAGGTGGTTTTGGAAGTGGGAGTGCTCCATGATTTCTTGACCTTACGGCTTTAGTCTTATACGAAGGAGCACTATGAATTGGGACTGGGAAAAACTACAAGAAAAGCGTCAAAGGCAGTCTGGCCCCATACCTGGGCCGGATCTTGGTGATTTCAACGAAAAAGTCAAACAGTTTAAACAGATGAATTTGCCTGGCTGGCGACTCATCGTGTTGGTTGCCATTTTGCTCTGGCTGGGAAGCGGCATCTACATCGTTCAACCGGATGAGGTTGGCGTTGTCAAACGCTTTGGTGCCTATGCGCGTACTACCGATCCCGGCCCGCATTACCGGATGCCCTATCCGTTTGAATCGGTTCAGACTCCACAGGTCACCAAGATTCAGCGTATTGAAGTCGGTTTTCGAGGGAGCACCGCCTTTACCGTTGGTACTGGTGTCCAAGTACGGCAGGTCCCGGAGGAGTCCCTGATGCTCACCGGCGATGAGAACATCGTTGATGTTCAATTCATCGTACAGTTCCTGATTGATAACGCACAGGACTATCTGTTCAATGTCGCCAATCAGGAGAAAACGGTCAAAGACGCCGCGGAAGCCGCCATGCGTGAGGTCATCGGCTATAACAAGATCGATGCCGCGCTCACCGATGACAAGCTGACCATTCAGAATGACACGCGCGATCTGCTGCAAAAAATTCTGGACAGCTACAAGATCGGTATCAGGATTGTCGCTGTGCAGTTGCAGGATGTTCATCCTCCGCGCCAGGTCATCGATGCCTTCAAGGATGTCGCCAGCGCAAAAGAGGACAAGAGCCGTTTCATCAATGAGGCGGAAGCATACGAAAATGACCTCGTCCCGCGCACGCGCGGTGAGGCTGCTGCCATCCTGAACCAAGCGCAGGCATACAAGGAAACCAAGATCCTGCAGGCCAGCGGTGACAGCGATCGTTTCCTGTTTGTTATGGAAGAATACCGAAAGGCAAAAGACATCACAAAAAAGCGCATTTATCTTGAAACCATGGAAGAGATACTTTCCAATCCAGAAGTGGAGAAGATCATTATCTCAAATGATTCCATGGAGCGGGTATTCCCCTATTTGCCTTTGCAGCGCTCCGGTAGAGCAGGCGTGACCGGGCAGGGTAAAGATGGAGGAGTGAACTGATGAGATCAATTCAATTTATAATTGCCGGAATAGGCATAGCTGTTTTTATTTTGCTGCAATCTGTGTTTGTGGTTGACCAGACTGAGAGAGCTATCGTTTTGCAGTTGGGTAAACCTGTTGGTAATGCCGATTATGAGCCAGGCCTCCACTTCAAGCTTCCCTTTGTGCAGAATGTCATATTCTTTGATGCCAGGGTTCTTGAGTACGATGCCCCTGCTGCGGAAATTCTCACGCAGGACAAGAAAAACATGGTTGTTGACAACTTCTCCAGATGGAGAATTGTCAATCCCCTTTTGTTTTATCAAAAAGTTCGAAGCGTTCAAAATGGTTTGTCTCGCATAGATGATATTGTCTATTCTCAGTTACGAGAGGCCTTGGGCCGTTATACACTGACTGAAATTGTGGCCGTCGAGCGTTCGACGATCATGGACGAAGTGACAACCAAGGCAAACGTGCTTTTGGGTGAGTACGGTATCTACATCATCGACGTGCGAATCAAGCGTACGGATTTGCCTCAGGAAAATCAGCTTGCGATCTATGGCCGCATGAAGGCCGAGCGTGAACGTCAAGCCAAGCAATACCGATCTGAAGGTCGTGAAGAGGCCACTAAGATCACGACAATGGCGGACCGCCAACGAGCCGTTATCCTGGCTGATGCCCGTCGTGCGGCCGAGTCTGCACGGGGCGAGGGCGAGGCTGCCGCTACGGCTATCTATGCTCAGGCTTTGTCCCAGGATCCTGACTTCTATGAATTTGTGCGGACCATGGACGCATACAAGAAGACCATGAAGGACCAGACCCAGTTTGTACTGACGCCACAGAGCGAGTTCTTCAAGTATCTGCAATAGCTCATAACTTAAGCATAAAAAAAGGCGGCCCGTGGCCGCCTTTTTTTATGCGATTTGATCTAGAGCGACTTTGCGTCTTCTTCCACCTGATCTATCATCTTTTGGCGTTCTTTCTTGATGCGCTCCGCCAGGGCAGGATCATGCAGCGCCAAGATCTGACCCGCCAGCCAGGCCGCGTTTCGTGCGCCGACCTTGTCCAGTGTGAATGGGCACCCCTATAGCGCCAAAGCGTGGGCACCCTTAATGGAGCCAGTTCATGGGCACCCCTAATGGAGCCACCCCGGTTTTGAGAGAGCCTTAAAAACACTTCGCTCGGACGTCCTCAACGCTTATTTCCTTTTCTCCAAAACACGAGGAGGAGGGGAAATGGCCAACAGGAGGTTCGAAATGTACGAAATTCGACACGTCATTACACGGATGCGGCTTGGTGAGTCCGACCGTGAGATAGAACGTGCTGGTCTCATGGGCCGACGCAAAGCCAGCCAGCTACGAGCCGTGGCCATAGAACAAGGCTGGCTGGATCTCAGCCGTTCACTGCCACCCAACGAAGACTTGGAAGCGCTTATCCAGTCTCCACGGACCCAGCAGCCTTCGCAGTCCCTTGCAGCACCAATGGCTGATCTCATCCGCACTTGGATGGAGCGCGGAATTCAAGCCACTACCATCCATGAGGCTCTGGTTGAGCGTTACGGATTCACAGGCGGCTATGATTCCGTAAAGCGCTTCATCAGGCGCAACAAGAAAGCCGCCCCAGCCACAGTCTTCCTCGATCATCCACCAGCCGAGACCGCCCAGATCGACTTTGGCGCAGGCCCCGTCATCACCGACGTCCATAACGGCGAGGTCATGAAGACGTGGTTCTTCGTCATGACGCTCCCGTGCAGCAAGCACATGTACGCCGAGCTGGTCACCAACCAACGCGTGGAAACCTGGCTGGGCTGCCATCGCCGGGCTTTCGAGCACTTCGGCGGCACGCCACTCAAGACAGTCATCGACAACCCCAAGTGTGCCATCACCCGCGCCTGCTACTACGAACCAGAAGTCCAGCGGGCTTATGCCGAGTTTGCCGAGGGATACGCATTTTTGGTCTCCGCATGCCCTCCGCGAGACCCGCAGAAAAAGGGCGTCGTGGAGTCGAACATCAAATACGTCAAAAACAGCTTCGCAAAGTTGCGAGAGTTCCGCAGCCTGGCTGATGCCAACCGCCAACTCCACGAATGGGTCATGGGCACCGCCGGAAACCGCATTCACGGCACGACCAAGCAGAAGCCCTTGGTTCGTTTTGCCGAGATGGAGAAGGACTTTCTGCGTCCTCTGCCGGATATCGCGCCCGAGCTGGCAGCATGGGCATCGGTGAAGTTGCATGGCAACTGCCATGTCCAGTTCGAAAAAGCCTTCTATTCCGCCCCGTTCACTCTGGTCCACAAGTCTCTCTGGCTGCGTGCAACGGAGAAGACTGTGCAGATCTTCCATGAACAAAAACTCGTGGCCACTCATCCCCGGCTGTCAAAACCCGGCGCACGGAGCACGGTGCAAGATCACTTACCGCCGGAAGCCACGGCTTACTTGATGCGTGATCCGCAGTGGTGCTTGGCTCAGGCTGAAAAAATCGGAGAACGCTGCCTGGAGCTGGTCCATGATCTCTTTACACACCGCGTCCTCGACAACCTGCGAGCTGTTCAAGGTCTGCTGCAACTCCAGGGTCGTTACGGCAAACGACGACTGGAGGCGGCCTGCGCCAGAGCCCTGGATCACGGAGCCGGAACGTACCGCAACGTGAAGAACATCCTAGAGAAGGGTTTGGACCAACAAAACCTCACCCTGCCCATCGCCTTGCCTGATGCCTACGGCGGAACGTCCCGCTTCACCCGCAACTCTGACCTACTCAACTAAGGACACAGCAATGAACCCCATGCCTCAACTCACGCCGCACCTGAAACAGCTCCGCCTCTCCGGCATCCTGGACTCCCTGGAGATCCGCAACCGTCAAGCCGTGGAGCAGAAGCTCGCCTACACCGACTTCCTGGCCTTGCTCATCGAAGATGAGATCGCCCGCCGTGAACAACGCAAACTCGTCATGAGGCAACGCCGAGCCGGCATCAACGCGCAGAAGACGCTTGAAAGCTACGACTTCACCTTCAACCTCGGGGTGAACCAGGCGCAGATCATGGATCTGGCCACCTGTCGCTACCTGGAGGAGAAGGTCCCGGTGCTCATCGTCGGTCCCTGCGGCACCGGCAAGAGCCACCTTGCCCAGGCCTTGGGTCACATTGCCGTACGTCGCGGCTACGACACCGTGTTCGCCTCCCACGCTAAGCTGCTGGGCCAACTCGCCTCAGCGCGGGCCGTGGGCAACTTCGAGCGCAAGCTGGCGGCACTGACAAAGGCAGACCTGCTCATCATCGACGACTTCGGTCTCAAGCCCATGCGCCCCGGTCAGGACGAGGACTTCCACGACGTCATCGCAGAGCGCTACGAGCGAAAACCGACGATCATCACCAGCAATCTGGACTTCTCGGAGTGGAACGACAACTTCCACAACAAGCTGCTGGGCGCGGCCACCCTCGACCGGATCATGCACGGCGCCTACCAGATCGTGCTGGACGGCAAGAGCTACAGGACTCCTCGCAGGGATCTTTCTCCTTGCAGAGGCGACTCATAAACACGTAACCAGACGAGGTCATCCGAGCGAAAATCTCTCACTTTTGATGGCGTCATTAAGGTGCCCATCAGTGGCGCCATTAGGGTGCCCATCCACATCCAGGGCCAGCGTTCCGACGGGGAAGCCGGGGGGCATCTGCACAGTGGCCAGAAGCGCATCCATCCCGCCCAGTGGTGAAGCTGCGATGGGTATGCCAAGCACGGGGCGGATGGTCTTGGCCGCGACTGCTCCGGCTAGATGCGCGGCCAGGCCGGCGGCACAGATGAATATCTGGGTGCCGCCGTCTTCGAGTTCCCTGACCAGACGGGCCGTGCGCTCGGGCGTGCGGTGGGCGGACGTGACTGTAAAAATGTATGATACGCCCAGTTTGTCGAGCACTTCCGTGCAAGGGCGGACCGTGGCCTCATCGGACTTGCTGCCCATAAATATGGCGACCAGTGGCATCATTCCCTCCTTAATCCTTTGTTAGCGATATCATTGCGGTAGTAACTGTTGTCGAAGTGGATTTTTTCAACGGCCCTGTAGGCGCGCTCCCTGGCCTGGTGCAGGTCCGCCCCGAGCGCGGTTACACCCAGGACGCGGCCGCCTGTGCTGACGGGCTTGCCGTCTTGCAGACGGGTTCCGGCCTGGAACACTTTTACGGACTCGATTTCTTCCGCAGCTTCAATGCCGGAAATGGTCATGCCCTTCGGATATGCTTGCGGGTAACCCTGGGCGGCCATGACCACACAGCAGGATGTCTCCTGATGGAACACTACCTGCTCAGGCGAAAGTGTGCCCTGAACACAGGCCATCATGATTTCGACCAGGTCGGATTTGAGCCTGGCCATGAGCGGTTGGCACTCCGGATCTCCAAATCGTACATTATATTCGAGGACCATGGGCCCCTTGGCGGTCATCATGAGCCCTGCGTAGAGTACGCCTTTAAACGGCTGGCCAATGGCTGCCAGATGTTCGGTAATGGGGCTGATGGCCAGCTTCGCCATGGCCTGATACTGATCTTCGGGCAGGATGGGGGCTGGGCTGTAGGCGCCCATGCCACCGGTGTTGAGTCCGGTGTCGTTGTCGCCGATGCGCTTATGGTCTTGCAGAGAAGGCATGGGAACAACTGTCCTGCCATCGCAAAAAGCCATGAACGAGGCTTCTTCTCCGCTCAGCGCCTCTTCCACCACGACAGTCAGCCCTGCGGGACCGAAGACCTGCTTTACCATCATGTCATCAAGGGCCTCTTCCGCTTCGGCCATGGTCTGGGCGATGACCACTCCTTTGCCCGCTGCCAGTCCGTCAGCCTTGATAACCATGGGCACCGGATGCGTACGCACATAAGAGAGCGCTCGCTCATGACTGTCAAAAACACGAAAGGCCGCTGTGGGCACCCCGGTTTCCTGCATCATGTTCTTGGCGAAGGCTTTTGATCCTTCAAGCTGTGCGGCGAAGGTGCAGGGTCCAAAGCACGTAATTTCGACGCGTGACAGGGCTTCCTGCAGGCCAAGAACAAGCGGCAGTTCGGGACCGGCCACAACCAGGCGGATGCTGTTTTCCTTGGCAAAAGCGACAATGCCTTCAATGTCGTCATCTTTCAAAGGCACGTTCTCGCCAAGAAGAGCTGTGCCTCCGTTGCCCGGCGCGATGAAAAGTTTGTCCACGTCCGGGTTTTGGCGGATTTTCCAGGCCAGAGCATGTTCTCGCCCTCCAGCGCCTACAATGAGAATATTCAAGCAGTCCTCCTGTGATCTGATTCTGATGATAAAGCTCTCTCTATGAGCGGCGTTTGAACATTTTTTCCAGTTCGTTCACGCCCCAATGCAGTGCGATGGGGCGGCCGTGCGGGCAGTAGTCCTTGTCCGGAATGCGCTGCCAGGCGTCCACCAGGGCCAGCGCCTCGTCGGCGGAGAGGATGTCCCCGGCCTTGATGGCGGCCTTGCAGGCCATGACCGCCCAGAGATCATCCATGGATATGGCCTTTTCGGTGAGGATGTCTTCCAGGAATTCCCGGGCTTTGGACGGCGTTAAAAGCGCCGGAATGGAGTTTATCAGCAAGCGTGGCCCAGGCGCGAGTTCAAGGGAGAAACCCAGTCCCTCCAACTCGGCCCAGATCTCCTGCGCGCGAGAGGACTGCGCAGTATGGAGGGGCATCTCAAGAGGCATCAACAGAGGGCGCCTCTGGCCGTGTGACCCCTGGGTGCGCAGCATGTTGAACAAAATGCGCTCATGAGCTGCGTGCTGGTCGATGAGCGTGATTTCATTCTCGGCGGCAAGGATGAGATATGTCCGGGCAAACTGTCCGAGATACTGGTGCAGTCCAGGCGCTGGCGGGTGTGGTTCTGCCGGCGCAGATGGGCTCGCGGGTGGATATGTGCTGTCCGGGGTTTCAAAAAGTTGTTGCGCGGCCGTTGAAGACGGGAATTTTTGCGGCCAGGGCTCTTCGTAAGATGAGGCTGATTGAGCGCTGTCAAACCGGGAGGGGGCAAATTCCTCGGGCAGGCGTGCTTCCATGGCGGGCAGGGTTTGGTGCACCTGACCGACGGACAGGGGCCATGCGTGGTCAACAATGTCGGGGCGGCGGAAATTATCCTCCAGGGTTTGCAGCACGGCTCTGCGCACAGCCCGGAAAATGGCGCCCTCGTCCTGGAAGCGAACTTCGGTTTTGGCCGGATGGACGTTGACGTCGACTTCATCGGGCGGGATCTGCAGAAAAACGACAGCCTGGGGAGATTCCTTGCCCAGGATCCTGCCCCTGTAGGCTTCGCGTATGGCACTCATGATCACCTTGTCCTGGACCGGGCGGTCATTGACATAGATCAGGATACGGTCGGGCCGGGCTTGAGCCATGGCCGGATCCCCCACGAGCCCGGTGACGCCAAAAGTGCCGTCCGCGTAATTGACGGCGTGCAGGGCTTCGACCACCTCTCTGGGCCAGATGGCCGCCAGGCGCTGCGCCAAATCCTGACCGGACAGGAAACGATGGACGCTGCGGTCGCCGTTTAAAAACTCAAAATCCACGTGCGGGTTGGCCAATGCGATGCGGGTGACCAATTCTGCGCATTTGCGGGCCTCCGTGGCCGGTTGCTTCAGAAATTTGAGGCGCGCGGGCACGTTGGCGAAAAGGTCGCTGACTTCGACTTCCGTTCCCCGCGGCATTGCCGTCCTGTCCTGGCGCGTGATTCGTCCGTGCAAAACCTCCAGTGCGCTTCCTTCACCGTCTTCGCGGGAGGACGCAATGCGGAAACGCGAAACCGACGCGATGCTGGGCAGGGCTTCTCCACGAAAACCAAAGCTTCTGATTTCCTGCAGGTCCAGCATGCTCTCCAGTTTGCTGGTGGCGTGACGGGTAACGGCCAGTTCCAGCTGGTCCGCGTCTATGCCCATCCCGTTGTCGCTGACCTTGATGAAGGATTGCCCACCATTTCTGATCTGAATCCTGACTCGTGTCGCATCTGCGTCCAGGGCATTCTCTACAAGTTCTTTAAGGACGCTTGAAGGCCTCTCGACCACTTCTCCCGCAGCGATCTGGTTCTGCAATTCCGGTGGCAGGAGGCGTATCTGTCGTTCATCAGCCATGGCTCAGCGCCCCAGGGAGCCCAGTTGGGCGAGGATAACGCGAAACTCGAAGCGGGAGTCTTCGTCGGTCTGGCTCCATGATGTTTCGGCGGAGAAGCATTGGTGATCATAGCGAAGGGTAAACTTTTTTTCCAGATCGGTGCTGGCTTCCCAATCAACCCGATACAAAACGGCGGCGCTCCATTCCTTATTGATGGCCACTCCTCCGCCAAATGAGGCGATGCGTTGCCGCTCTTGCTCCTGGCGCATGTACTCGTCGATCTCCTCCAGAAAATCCAGGCTGAACGAAGCGTAGAGCAGATCTTCGTAATAGGCGTGCAGAGAGTGCTCATGCTCCGTAATCTGGCCTTCGTATGGCGAAAACCAGGTCTTGTTGGTCAGGAAGAGCCAGGGACTGAGTCTGGTGGTCAAGTCGGCCTGTACATCGGAGAAGGGCCGCCTGGGGTATTCACTGGTGCGATGTCCACGGCTCGCTTCTCGGATGCTGTAGGTCTGCTCCAAGCGAAGCCTGGCCAGTTCGAAGAAGTCCACATGCAGGCCGGGCTCTCCCTGTCGAGTGAGGCTGGGCTGCCATTTGCCTGTTTTGGCGGTGAAGACGTTGGTTATGGAGTAGGTGAGCTCGTTTTTTTCCTCGATTCTGTCTGTTTCGTCAAAATAAGGATATTTGTCCTGATCGGTATCCGGAACAAAAGCATATTCCAGACGAGGCTGCACGGCATGCTTGAGCTTGAGCCAGGTGGAAGTTTCTTCTTCTCGGGAGACCGCATTTTCTTCGTTCAGGGTGAATATCCTGGAAAATTCGCTGTACGCTGTGGTCGAAAAATCGGGGATGAACCTGCTTTGCGTACGGCTGTCAGTATCTACCTCGGCATCATCCCCTTCGAAACGCTGCACAAAATAATTGGTGCTGCGCAGGCCTGCCTTGGGGATGATGGAGCCGTACTGGAAGTGCAGCGGCAGCCCAATTACCGGCCGGATGTCGAATCGTGCGCCAGTGGTCCCGAATTCGCGATAGAAAGAAGCAAGCTGGGAACTGCCTTCGATGGTCAACGGGGTACTGGACAGCTGGGTCTGATAGAGGTGAAGGTTGAGTTCCGGGAGCCGTTGGAGTGTGGGGTCGTCAGCTCTGTCTTTTCCCGAGAGTTTGTTGTTGCTGCCATATTCAAGGTTCTGGTTGTATTCCAAGAGACCCTGAAACCCGAAATCACTCCAGTTACGGCTTATCAGTGCCCTGTTGATGCGCAGATTGCTGTCGCTGTCCTCGATGTCGCGTCCGAAATACTGCAGAAAATCGCGTCGGCTTTTGCTGAATCCTGAATAGCCTTTTGAAAACTCGCGCAGATAGTCCTGATCGGAGACAAGATCCAGATCGATCTTGAGATTCCAGTCAGGTTCCCCGAGATATCCGTCGAATTTGCCCCGTGCCCACCAGCGGTTGCGATTGGTTCGAGACATACCCTCATTGTCGCTGTAGAGGGAATCGTCTTCAGTCTCCTGGTCGTAGAGGTAATCCAGTTTCCAGATGCCCTTGCTGTGGATGTCGGGCACCAGTCGGTACTCTGCGCCGAGCATGAGCCCTTTCTTTGTCATGAGATGGCTGTAGAGAGTGACGTCCTGTTCTTCGTCGATGACCTGATAGTATGGCTGGTCGTAGGTAAGGCCGAGCCGGTCGCTGGTTCCGATCTCGGGGAGGAGAAAACCGCTTTGGCGTTTGGTTTTGACCGGAATGACCGCGTAGGGAACAGCCAGGACGGGCTGGTCGAGAATCTGGAAGCGTGGAGTCCATAAGTGCGCGTAGCCATCCACCGTGATGTCGCCGCGAGACGTCTTGATGGACCAGGCCGGACGCTCACCGTCACAGACAGTTATGGTCGCTTCCCTGAATTCGTAAGTGTCTGCTCCTGTTTTTTTGAGCACCGCGCCTTCGAAATACATGTGCGGATCTTCCATGAAAACTTGTCCGTTCTTGAGCCATCCGGTGTTCGTGTTGAGATCGAATTCGGCTTCTTCGGCCTTGAGGAAATCGCCCTGAAATCTGGCTTCGACGTTTCCTTTGAGAAACACCCATTTGGTCGACTGGTAGTAGCGTGCGTAATCCGCGCGGATATAGTCGCTGCCGCGGTCGAGTACGACATTGCCGAATGCTTCGAGATACTGGTTGTCATGACTGGCGGCCGTCTTGTCGGCGAGCAGGCGCCAAGTCTGAGCATCTTCCTGGGCTTCGGCCGGTGCAAGGATTGAAAGCGACAGCACCGTGATGGCGCAAAGCAGGGAAATGAAAAGTATTCGCAACTTCATGGGATCGCCGTTGAATGGTCGAAAGTTGGTGTGGATGTGGCGGCACTGGTAGCATAAGCGAGGCTGGATGCCTAGCCCGAAGTGTGCGGGGAGGCTGACGGGGAGTTGACGAAGCGCCCGGTTTGTTGGAGAGAAGCCTCCGGTCAAGGCGGGTGATTAACGTGCTGGATTCATGATCAAGTTTGAATCATGCCCTTGTTTCATTTTTCACAAACAACTTGACCTTGATTGTGAGGTGATTTAAGAACCCCGCAAATCTGTCCTGTTCTTCCGGCGAGTTGCGCGGTCAATAATATAATTTTCTAACATATTGTTTTTGCAGGTAATCATGGAACTTCAGAAATTTTTGACCGACAACCAACGCGCCATTTGCGATCAATGGGCCGAGGCAATCATCAAGACCTACCCTGAAGAGGGTGCAAAATTTTTCTCCGGATCATCCAACCAGTTCGCCAATCCCGTTGGGCATACTTTTCGTATCAATGTCGAACGGATATATAAGGTTCTGATCAGCGACTGCGATGTCGCCGAATGTACCACGGAACTGGACGGGATATTGCGCATTCGTGCCGTGCAGGGGTTTGCCCCCTCCGTCGCCTTGTGCTTTATCCCCGCGCTCAAGGAAATAGTGCGCCGTCAACTTGTGAAAGAATGTCCTTTGGACCAGGTTGATGCATTGATTCATGATTGGAGTCTGCGTGTAGACAGGCTGACCATGGCCGGTTTTGATCTGTACATGAATTGTCGTGAAGTTCTTTGGAAGCAAAAGGCAAATCAATTATACAGCAGAACGCATAAATTGCTTGAAAAGGCAAATTTATTGAAAGACGAGGAGGTAGCGGGGTAGTGTCCGTTAAGTATATTTTTTGTGTTAACCCTTTAGCGAGGTAAAAGGTACATGAAAGCTCTTTACTCCCTTTTCCTGGTCTTTGCCCTCGCGGCATTCGCCCTAGTGGGCGCCGGGGCGTTGGGTATGGAAAAAGCCTTTGGGCTGTACATACCCTTCCTGGCAGTCGCGGTTTTTGTGGTGGGATTTTGTATGAGAGTCGTGGATTGGGGGAAATCGGCAGTGCCGTTTTGTATCCCCACGACGTGCGGGCAGCAGGAGTCCCTGCCCTGGATCAAGCAGAACACCATCGAAAACCCCTCCACCACGGGCGGCGTCGTGATGAGGATGATCCTGGAAGTTCTGCTGTTCAGGTCGCTCTTCCGCAACACCAAGGTTGACCTGCACGAAGGTACGAAGGTCACCTACGGGTCGAGCAAGTGGCTGTGGCTTGGCGCCCTGGCGTTCCATTATTCTTTTCTGGTCATTGTTCTGCGGCACATGCGTTTTTTCACGGAACCGGTCCCGGGACTTATTGCCGGAATCGAGTCCATGGATGCCATGCTGCAGATCGGCGCTCCGACGCTGTATCTGACCAATGTCGTCTTCGTGGCGGCGGTGACGTACCTGTTTATCCGCCGCGTCGTGGTACCGCAGGTCCGCTACATTTCCCTGGTCCAGGATTATTTTCCATTGTTCCTGATTCTGGGTATCGCCTTGTCGGGCATCTTCATGCGCTATTTCGCCAAGGTCGACATCATTTCCGTCAAGCAGCTCGCCATGGGACTGGTGACGTTCTCCTGGGTCGTGCCTGAAGGCATTGGGGTGATGTTCTACATCCACATGTTCCTGGTTTCCGTGTTACTGGCGTACTTTCCCTTGAGCAAGCTTATGCACATGGGCGGCGTTTTCCTTTCGCCGACCAGGAACATGAACTGCGCTTCCAGAAAATTCAGGCACGTCAATCCCTGGAAGTTCGAGAACGTCCACTACCACACCTACGAAGAATACGAGGATGAATTCCGGGAGAAGATGGTCGATAAGGACCTGCCCGTGGACAAGCCTTTAGCAGAAGGAGCCGAGTAATGTCTGATCTGCCACGCCCTGAAGCGCTTTTTGCCAACATCGACTACACTCCGCCGAAAGCGGATTGGATGGACGTGCCGGCGGATATCAAGCCCGGCCGCTACTGCTATGCCGCCAACCCGGATAGCGTAAACTATGTGGGGCTGCCCAACGCACACAAGTGGAACCCGCTGGACGATGACTGGGGTCTCCCCGCGAACTGGCAGGAGATCATTTTCAACGGTTTGCGCGAACGCCTGCAGAAGTACCGCTCTTTCAAGATCTTCATGGACATCTGTGTGCGGTGCGGCGCCTGCGCTGACAAGTGTCACTTCTTCATCGGATCCGGCGATCCCAAGAACATGCCGGTACTGCGCGCCGAGTTGCTGCGCTCCGTCTACCGCGGGGAATTCACGACCTTCGGTAAGATCATGGGGCGATTCGTCGGCGGCCGCAAGCTGACCCCCGCGGTGCTGAAGGAATGGTGGTACTATTTCTTCCAGTGCTCCGAGTGTCGCCGCTGTTCGGTCTTCTGTCCCTACGGCATCGACACCGCCGAGGTGACCATCATCGGCCGCGAACTGCTGAATCTGCTCGGACTCAATATCGACTGGATCGCGACTCCGGTGGCCAACTGCTACCGCACCGGCAATCACCTTGGCATCCAGCCGCACGCCTTCTTCGATATGATCGACTTTTTCTGCGACGACATCGAAGACATCACCGGTATCCGGCCCGAACCCTCCTTCAACAAGAAGGGCGCGGACATCCTCTTCGTGACCCCGTCGGGCGACGTCTTCGCCGATCCGGGAACATATACCTGCATGGGCTATCTCATGCTGTTCGAGTATCTCAAACGTGAGTACGGCCTTGATGTGACCTGGTCCACGTACGCCTCCGAAGGCGGCAATTTTGGTTTCTTTACCTCGCATGAAACCATGAAGCGCCTCAATTCCAAGATGTACATGGAAGCCGATCGCCTGGGTGTGAAGTGGATCCTTGGCGGAGAATGTGGCCATATGTGGCGTGTCATTCACCAGTACATGGATACGCTGAACGGGCCGGAATTCCAGGCTTCGCGCATGGAGGTTCCTTCCAACCCGATTACCGGAACCGTGTTCAAGAACGCTGCCAGCACCAAGATGGTGCACATCGCCGAATTCACGGCCGACCTGATCAAACACGGCAAGCTCAATCTGGATAAGAAACGCAACGCCAACATTCACCTGACCTGGCATGACTCCTGTAACCCTGCACGTGGCATGGGCCTGCTGGAAGAGCCGCGCTTCGTGGCTAAGAGCGTTGTCGAAAAATTCACCGACATGCCGGAAGGCACCATTCGCGAGCAGACATTCTGCTGTGGCGGCGGAGCGGGACTCAACGCCGGTGAGAACGACGAACTACGCATGATGGGCGGACTGCCACGCGCCAATGCCGTGAAGTACGTGCACGAAAAGTACGGCGTGAACATGCTTGGGTGCGTCTGCGCCATCGACCGCGCGGTGCTGCCCAATTCCATGGCCTACTGGGTGCCTGAAGTTGACGTCTGCGGCCTGCACGAACTTGTTGCCAACGCCTTGGTCTTTCCTGGTGAAAAGGAACGCGAAACCGATCTGCGTGGTGAAGACCTGCCCGGGATGGAGGATGAATAATGTACGACAAGAATAAAATTCTGATCGGTCTTGCCGTGTTCGTGGTCTTGATGACCTACCCCTTCTGGAACAACATCGGCAACGCTGCCTACCAGCGGCCTGAGTTGGAGAAGCCCAAGTTTGCCAAGGAGTGCGTAGAGAGCGTTGAGTTCATGCGCACCGAACACATGTCCATGCTCAACGAGTGGCGTGACGAAGTCGTTCGCGGCGGCGATCATGAGTATCACTCCACGGCCAACCACCAGGTCTTCCAGAAGAGCCTCAGCAAGACCTGCATGAAGTGCCACGAGAACAAGGATCAGTTCTGCGACAAATGCCATGCGACAGTTTCCGTGAACCCCTACTGCTGGGATTGTCATATTGATCCGAAGGGGGAGAACAAATGAAAACTTTGCGTAGAGACTTTTTGAAGATTGCCGCCGTGGCTGCTCTGGGCTGGGGCGTGCGTCCTGCTACCGAGCTGATGGCGGCTGGCGGCGGGGGGACGAGAGAAGGGCTGCTTTTCGCATCCCGGCACTCGGTTCATGCCGGCCCCAATGCCCTGACGGCTTCACGCTGGGCCATGGTCATTGATACTGCCAAATTGAACGAAGAGGTTGTGGCCGCTGTCACCACCGTATGCCACACCACTCATAACGTGCCCAAAATTGAAGGAAAGCAGGAACTCAAGTGGATCTGGGAAACCTCCATGGAGCACCTCTTTCTGGACAACCACCACGAGTATCAGCCGGAAGACGGTGCCAAGTCTGCCCTGGCTCTGTGCAACCATTGTGACAATCCCCCCTGTGTACGCGTTTGCCCGACCAAGGCGACATTCCAGCGCGAAGACGGCATCGTCATGATGGACTTCCACCGCTGCATCGGCTGCCGCTACTGCATGGCGGGTTGCCCCTACGGTTCGAGAAGCTTCAATTTCCAGGACCCGCGTCCGCACATCGAAAAGATTGATCTTGATTACCCCACCCGTACCAAGGGCGTGGTCGAGAAGTGTGAATTCTGCGCCGAGCGCTTGGCTGAAGGAAAGCTGCCTTCATGCGTCGAAGTCTCCGAAGGGGCCATTGCCTTCGGTGATCTTGATGACCCTGAATCCGAAGTGCGCAAGCTGCTCTCCGAGCGGTTTTCCATCAGGCGCAGTCCGTACCTTGGAACCAAACCTTGTGTTTACTATCTCGTCTAAGGGGTGAGTCATGCTTGAAAAAGCCGTAACTGGAACAAAAGTTTATTGGGGTTGGATCGCCTTTTTGCTCCTGCTGATGAGCGTTGGGGCGGCCTGCTACTGGCAGCAGCTTTCCCACGGCCTGGTCATCACCGGCATGAGCCGTGACGTCAGCTGGGGATTCTATATCGCGCAGTTCACCTTCCTGGTTGGTGTCGCGGCCTCGGCCGTAATGCTGGTTATTCCCAAATACCTGCATAACTATCAGAAATTCGGCAAGATTCTCATTCTTGGTGAATTCAACGCCGTTGCCATGGTTATCCTGTGCCTGCTCTTCATCGTCGCTGACCTGGGCTCTCCGGAGCGTCTGATGAACGTTCTTCTCCACCCCACGCCCAATTCCGTCCTTTTCTGGGACATGGTGGTTTTGAATGGCTACCTGCTGATCAACATCCTGGTCGGTTGGGTGACCCTGGAGGCCGAGCGCAAGCAGGTGGCCCCGCCCAAGTGGATCAAGTTCTTCATCTATCTGTCCATTCCGTGGGCGGTTTCCATTCATACGGTCACGGCCTTCCTGTACTGTGGTCTTCCTGGCCGCGGTTACTGGCTGACCGCCGTTCTGGCCGCGCGCTTCCTGGCTTCGGCCTTTGCAGCCGGTCCTGCATTCCTGATTCTGGTGACATACATTGCCAAGGTCTTCACCGGCTTTGATCCCGGCAAGGGCGTTCTGGCCACACTTGGCAAGACAGTTGTCTACGCCATGTGCATAAACCTGTTCCTGCTTTTGTGTGAAGTGTTCGTGGTCTTCTACAGCCAGATGCCCTCGCACATGTCGCATCTACAGTACCTGTTTGTCGGGTATCATGGCCACGGTGTGCTTGTTCCCTGGATGTGGTCGGCCATGATCATGGCTGTTGTTGGCATCCTCATTCTCATCGTTCCCAAGAACCGTGAACAGGACAACCTGCTCATCATCGGCTGTCTGCTCATCTTCATCGGCGCCTGGATTGACAAGGGTCTTGGCATGATCGGCGGCGGATTTGTCCCAAACCCCTTGCATGAGATCACGGAATATGTGCCGACCCAACTGGAACTCGGCGTGTCCCTGGGTATTTACGCCACGGGCTTTTTGGTCCTGACCATTTTGTACAAGGTCGCCATCGGCGTGAAACAGGAAGTTGAATAGAGATTGTCAGCGCGGGCATCAAAAAGGTGTCCGCGCTTCTTACTTGTTGAGATTAAAAGAATTATTTCTATTTTTGAGGGGGCTGCGATTTAGGTTTACAGCCTTTTTGAAGGTGTGTAAGGGTCCCTTATTCAACTCGCATTAGCGGGAATTACAAAGAATTTTGGAGGTTGATCATGGGTTATACGGTTACCATTGACACAGACAAGTGTATCGGTTGTGGCGAGTGTGTGGATGTCTGTCCCGTTGAAGTTTATGAACTGCAGGATAGCAAGGCCGTTGTCGTGAACGAAGAAGAGTGTCTCGGCTGTGAGTCCTGTATCGAAGTTTGCGAGTCCAACGCCGTCACCATCGAAGAAAACTAGGTCTTTTTATAAATGGCAGGCTCATTTTCGGGTCTGCCATTTTTTCTGCAAATCAAATTTCGCGCTTCGCACAGTGCTTGGCCTGAAGTCTTTTCTTAAAGTTCCTTTTTTCCATTTAATTGCCATATGTTACGGGATTGTATGTATCCCGACGAGGGAATTTCTCCATGAATTCGGATTTATCGCAATTCTTCTCGGAATATGAAGCCCTTGTGGCACAGGTTGACGCTGTTTTCCAAAAAGTTTCGGGTAATTTCGCCTCCGAGGTTCGGTGCAAGGAAGGATGCAGCGATTGCTGTCACGCCATTTTCGACTTGACCCTGATCGAAGCCATGTATCTGAACTCCAAATTTTCCGCCCTGGACGATGTTCGCAGAAACGAAATCATGATTGAGGCTGACAAGGCTGACCGGAAGGCGCAGCTGCTCAAGCGCAAGGTGTCCAAGGAAGCGGCCGAAGTCGATCACGCAGAGATTCTTCTGCGCACAGCCAGAGAGCGCTTACGGTGTCCATTGCTCGACGATGGCGATAAATGCGCGCTTTACGATTACCGCCCGATTACCTGTCGGATTTACGGCATTCCGCTTGAAATCGGCGGCAAGTCTCACACGTGTGGCCTGTCCGGCTTTGAACCTGGACGCCAGTATCCAGCCGTGAAACTCGAGCGAATCCAGGACATGCTTCTTTCCTTGAGTAACCGCGTGCTCGATGCCGTAGGTTCCAAATACGATGATTTCCGTCTCATGCATGTCCCTGTGTCCACGGCACTGATGACGGTCTATTCGCAGGAGTATTTCGGGTGCGCAGGCGATGGCGGACCTGGTGCGACCGGCGAAGGCGGTGACGAATCAAGAGGTGAAAATGCATAGACCGATGACTATGAGCGACGAGCACGAAGCTCAGAAAAAAGCAATTTACGAGAAGATGTCTCCGCGGAGGCGAAAATTCGTTGATCGTATCGGTTATGATCGCTGGAACCCCTTTGCCGAGCCAAAAGATCCCATCGAGTGGAGGACCGACGGCACGAAGCGTACGACACAGCAGCTTGTGCGTGAATATCTTCAAAACCATGCCCCTGAAAACTACAGCAATGCGTATGGTCGGGGTGTGCTTGAAATGTGTCTCGGCATGGTAAACGGTGATGAACGTTTTCTGGCGATGTTCGAGTTCGCGAAATGGTATGCCGCAGAGCTTGAAAAACACAATATCGATATCAATGATTACATGCCCTAGGTAGGTGCTTATGAAGAACAGAGCAGATTATGGACCAAAAAGTGTAGACGCGCTGAAAGCTGCCTTGCAGAATAGCCCGGATTCCGCTGCGCTTCTCTACAACTTGGGTGTATCCTTGGTTGCGGAACGCAATCTGGATGAAGCAAAAAAGGCTTTTGAAGAAGTCATTGCTTTGGAACCTAATATCGCAGAGGCTTATGTTCAGCTCGGTGGCCTTGCGATGCATAAAGGTGATCTTGACGAATGCCTTAAGATGAACATGAAGGCTGCTGAAGTTCGCCCACGATTTGCAGTGCCTTGGGGTAATATCGGTTTTGTGCACATGCAGCAGCAGGATGCGGACAAGGCGGTCAAAGCGCTCAAAAGAGCACTGAGCCTCGACCCGCAGTTCATTCAGGCGCATACAACACTTGGTAGCGCGTACCTGGCTCTTGGTGACCCTGACGGGTGCATCATGCAGTGCTCCAAGGCGGTGGAGATAGAGCCGATGTTCGGCCCTGCGTACAACAACATCGGTCTGGCCTATCTTGAAAAGGGCGAGCCCAAAAAAGCGATCATGTACTTCGACAAGGCTGCGGAGACCGGTTTTGATGTGGAGCCTCAGGTTCTTGCCGAAATTGAGCAGTACCGCTAATCCTTGGTTGGAAAGGGTTCCGCGAAATACGGGTTGACAAAACGCTGGCATTGTACGAAGATTCACGAGCATGAATTTTTCAGAACTTGCTGAAATTGTTAAGAGGTTGAAGATCGCGGTCTAGTTTTTCACTAGCGCGATGACTGTGCACGGTCTAATCTTTTAAGGAGGATGTGTAATGGCTAAACATGCGACCCCGTTGCTGGATCAGCTTCAGAGCGGTCCGTGGCCGAGTTTTGTGGCGGACATCAAGGAGGAAGCCGAGAGACGTCACAAGAACGACAAAAACGTGGAATATCAGATTCCTGTTGACGTTTGTGACGACCTGCTGGGCGTTCTCGAACTGTCCTACAAGGACGGCACCACTCACTGGAAGCACGGCGGCATCGTTGGCGTTTTCGGTTACGGCGGCGGCGTAATCGGCCGTTACTGCGACCAGCCCCAGATGTTTCCTGGCGTTGCTCACTTTCATACCATCCGCGTGGCCCAGCCCGCCGGTATGTACTACACCTCGGACTTCCTGCGTCAGCTTTGCGACCTGTGGGAAATGCGCGGTTCCGGTCTGACCAACATGCACGGCGCCACCGGCGACATCGTGCTTCTTGGCACCACCACCCCCCAGCTGGAAGAGTTCTACTTCGAGCTGACTCACAAGATGAACAACGACCTGGGCGGTTCCGGTTCCAACCTGCGCACCCCGGCTTCCTGTCTGGGCGACTCCCGCTGTGAGTGGGCTTGTTACGACGCTCAGGAGCTCTGCTACCAGATGACTCAGGAATATCAGGATGAGCTCCATCGTCCTGCCTTCCCCTACAAGTTCAAGTTCAAGTTTGATGGCTGCCCCAATGGTTGTGTGGCTTCCATCGCCCGTTCCGACATGTCCTTCATCGGCACATGGCGCGACGACATCCGCATCGATCAGGAAGCTGTGGCCGCTTATGTTGGCGGTGAAATCCAGCCCAACGGCGGAGCTCACACCGGCAAGGACTGGGGCGCTTTTGACATCGAAAAGGAAGTCATCAATCTCTGTCCGACCGAATGTATGTGGATGGAAGACGGCAAACTCAAGATCAATGACCGCGAATGTACCCGTTGCATGCACTGCCTGAACGTCATGCCCCGCGCTCTGCGCATCGGTAATGACCGTGGCCTGTCCATCCTCGTTGGCGCCAAGGCTCCGATTCTGGATGGCGCACAGATGGGCTCCCTGCTCGTTCCTTTCATCAAGGTCGAAGAGCCTTACGACGAGATCAAAGAGATCATTGAAGGCATCTGGGAATGGTGGATGGAAGAAGGCAAGAACCGCGAGCGTCTTGGTGAACTGATCAAGCGTCAGGGTCTGGCCAAGGCCATCGCCGCTGTCGGCCTCACTCCCGTGCCTCAGCATGTTATGGAACCCCGTCACAACCCGTACATCTTCTGGAAGGAAGAGGACGTTGAAGGCGGCTGGGATCGCGACATCGCGGATTACCGTAAACACCATCAGAGATAAGAAGGGGGTCGACAATGGCTTTCGTTTCTTCCGGATACAATCCCGAAAAACCAATGGAAAACAGGATTTCGGACATTGGCCCGCGCCATTTCACCGATTTCCTTCCTCCGGTCATTGCCAAGAACAAGGGCAAATGGCTGTGGCATGAAATCTGCGAGCCGGGCATCCTTATGCACAAGGCCGAGAGCGGCGACGAAGTGTACACTGTCCGCTGCGGCGGTGCCCGTCTGATGACAGTGGGTCACATCCGCGAAATCTGCGCCATCGCAGACAAGTTCGCTGGCGGTCACCTGCGTTTCACCACCCGTAACAACATCGAATTCATGGTCGCCACTCTCGACGAAGCCAAGAAGCTCAAAGAGTACTTGAACGGCATGAAGTTCGAAAACGGCGGCAGCTTCAAGTTCCCTGTTGGCGGAACCGGCGCCGGTATCACCAACATCGTGCACACCCAGGGTTGGATTCACTGCCACACCCCGGCTTCTGATGCTTCCGGCACTGTCAAGGTCGTCCTGGACGAACTCTTCGAAGACTTCGGTCAGATGCGCATGCCCGCTCAGGTCCGCATCTCCATGGCTTGCTGCCTGAACATGTGCGGCGCGGTTCACTGCTCCGACATCGCCATCCTCGGTTATCACCGCAAGCCCCCGATCATTGACCACGAGTGGCTGGATAACCTGTGCGAAATCCCGCTGGCTGTTGCTTCCTGCCCGGTTGGTGCCATCCGTCCGACCAAGAAGGAAATCGTCACCGAAAAGGGCGAAACCAAGACGGTCAACACTGTTGCCATCAAGAACGAGCGCTGCATGTTCTGCGGTAACTGCTACACCATGTGTCCGTCCCTGCCCCTGTCCGACCAGACCGGTGACGGCCTTGTCATCATGGCTGGCGGCAAGGTTTCCAACCGCATCAGCAATCCCAAGTTCTCCAAGGTCGTCGTGGCCTTCATCCCCAACGAGCCGCCCCGCTGGCCCACACTGGCCAAAGTTATCCGCCAGATCGTGGAAGCGTATGCTGCTGACGCCCGCAAGTACGAGCGTGTTGGTGACTGGGCAGACCGTATCGGCTGGGAACGCTTCTTCGATAAGTGCGGTCTTGAGTTCTCCGAACACATGATCGACGATTTCCGTGATCCTGCTTACTACACCTGGCGCCAGACTACGAACTTCAAGTTCTAGTCACCGTCCCATCGACCCAAACAGGGCCGACGCAAGTCGGCCCTTAACCTTAAGAGAGGCTCGTATGGCAGATCCTAAAGACATCGTTATCGAATACATCAATTCCAAATCAAAGCAGAAATCCAAGTTCTATTTCAATGACCTGGCTGCTCTGTTTCCCGACATGAAGATGCGTGAAGCCAAAAAGATCATCAATCAGCTCGTGTCTGAAGGCGTGCTCGAGTACTGGTCCAGCGGTAGCACCACGATGTACGGTATCCCCGGTGCCGGAAAGCAGGCGCATACCGAAGGCGAAGATTAAGATTTCTGATGCCTGCCTCTGTTCTGACGTGTCCCCGGGTACTAGTCGCCGGTCTTGGCGGCGGTTCCGGTAAGACTATCGTCAGCCTGGGCCTGGCACGCGCCTTTTTCGAGCAAGGTCTGAAAGTCCAGACCTACAAGAAGGGTCCAGATTATATCGATGCGAAATGGCTGAGCCTTGCCAGCCACAGCACGACATCGAATCTGGATCCTTTTTTATTGCCCCCTGACATCCTGCAGAACCTTTTCTGGTCACGGCTAGGTGGTGCCGACCTCGCTTTGCTGGAAGGAAATCGCGGGCTCTATGATGGCAAGGATGTGGTCGGAAGCTGCTCCTCTGCTGAACTGGCCAAGATGCTCAAGTGCCCGGTCATTATCGTCGCCGACTGCACCAAGGTCACGCGCACCATGGCTGCCATCATCCTCGGTCTGACCATGTTTGACCCCGAGGTCGACATTCGGGGAGTGATCCTCAATCGAACGGCGGGTTGCAGGCATCAGACGATCCTGCGGCAATCCATCGAAAAGTACACGGATGTGCAGGTGCTCGGGGTGCTCCCCAAACTGCAGGTAAATCCCATTCCCGAACGACATATGGGGCTCATCTCCGACGCGGAGTTCAGTCATGATCCGTTTACGGATATTGCCACTTTTCTGAGAACTTACGCGGATCTCGACTCCTGCCTCGCCATCGCGCGGCAGGCACCCGCTCTTTCCGGAGAACTAGCCCCTCTGTACCCGCCCTGCGGAACTGCCCGACCGGTCCGCATAGGTGTTGCGCTTGATGCTGCGCTGTGGTTTTACTATCAGGAAAATTTCGACGCATTGCGAAATGCAGGCGCGGAACTGGTTGAATTCAGCCTCCTTGCCGACGGGCAACTGCCGGACGTCGATGCCCTCTACCTCGGTGGCGGTTTTCCCGAAACCCTGGCCGAGGGTCTGGCCCAGAATGCTTCCATGCGGACGGCCGTGAAGTCTGGCGTGCAGGACGGCATGCCCGTTTACGCCGAATGCGGCGGACTCATGTATCTGAGTCGCGAACTTCATTATGAAGGCGTCATCTATCCGATGGCCGACGTCTTTCCTCTGACGACCAAGGTTTTCAAGAAACCCCAGGGGCATGGGTACATGAGTTCCACCGTTGCTACACCAAACCCTTTTTACCCTCTGCAGTGCCGGTTGACAGGACATGAGTTTCACTACTCGCGATGTCTTGACACCGATTCTGTCAAATCCTTCGTCTTCCAGGTTGATCGCGGCCAGGGCATGGCCAAAGGTCAGGACGGCGTGCTGCACAGAAATTGTCTGGCCGGCTACACGCACATGCACGCCTTGGGAAATCCGGACTGGGCCCATAATTTCGTTGCCGCAGCCAGACAGTTCCGAAGTTGCCGTGAGAGCAACCAAGAGTGCCCGGACATAAGACTTGAATAAAGCCCTTGACGTATCTGATAATTGTTACTAATAATCTATCTCAAGAGACACGGAGGTGAATTATGGGACAGTTAAGAGCATTCAAGGACCTGATAATCGATTGGGAAATGACCCCGGAAGATGCAGTGGCGATCTACCTTGAGTGGGGCAACAACGGCTACAGGGGCGGATACCAGAACGCTGTTAAGGGCAAAGAGGACCACTCCCATTATTTCGTTGTAAATACCTGGAATGAAAAGCCAATAGTGACGCTTGTGTATCGAAATTCCGATGGTGCGGACGAACTGGCCGAGCTCCCGCTGCCTGAAAAGCTGGCGAACAGATTTCTGGAGGGAGTTTACAATCACAAAGGTGTTTACCCTGTTAACGACGATGTGAAGCAGTGGCTCGAGAAAGAGCTTTACAACTAGCAAATAATTATCGTGAAATATGAACGAAAAGCCGGTCAAGCCGGCTTTTCGCTTTTACAGGGCATTGACTGTTGCGCTGATGAGGCTAACCTTCGCAAATAAGGCGGCTCGGTCGCCGCGAAAAAACATTTGCTGAAGCGAACCTATGTCCCGAACCTGACCGTGGAGAAGTAATGACTGATACATGCAAGCGTTGCGGCACGTGCTGCGAGAAGGGTGGACCCGCCCTGCACGCTGAGGATGCAAAACTCCTTGCCCATATACCCATGACGGATGTCCTCTGTCTGCGACGCGGGGAACCGGCTTTCGACCCGCGCACCGATTCCCTTCAGCCACTGCCCTCGGAATTGATGAAAATTCGCGGGAAGGGCAGGAGTTGGGAGTGCACCTATTTTATGCCCCAGGACAACTCCTGTTCCATCTATGCATTTCGGCCACTGGAGTGCCGGTCGCTGTATTGCGGCGATAGTTCGGAAATCCTGCGGGCCATGGATCAACCGGTCCTGACCAGGGCAGATATCGTGCCCAATGATTCGGGCCTTTGGGCCTGCATTGAGGACCATGAGCGCAGCTTTCCCGTGGGGGATGCGTTGCGCCTGACCGGAGAGGATGCTGCCTCTGCCGAGGCCATCCGGCCGGAACTCGACGACCTGATCCGCCGGGAACTCCATTACAGACGGGTTCTGGGCGAGAGGGTGGGGCTTGAAGACCGGGACCTGTGGGCTTACTTGGGCCGGCCTTTGTGGCTTGTTTTTGTGCCGATGAATCCGATATTCTCCCGTTATGACCAGATTTGATTTCGTGTCAAATTGTTGACTTGATCGTGCTGGGTATTATCTTTCGCCAACATCTCGAGCAAAAGGAGAGGTACGGCTTTGGAATATAAAGATTATTACAATCTGCTCGGAGTGGGCAAGGGCGCCGGTCAGGAGGAGATCAGCAAGGCTTTCAAAAAGCTTGCGCGCAAGTATCATCCCGACCTCAATCCCGGAGACCCGGCGGCTGAAGGTAAATTCAAGGAAATCAACGAGGCCTATGAGGTTTTGAAAGATCCGGAAAAGCGCAAGCTTTACGACTCGCTTGGGCCTAACTGGAAAGAAGGTCAGAATTTTCAGCCGCCTCCGGGTTACGAGAATTTTCAATTCCGGTCAGGTGGCTTTGGCGGCGAAGGTTTCAGCGATTTTTTTGAAACGATCTTCGGACAGGCCGGCGGTTTCGGGGGTGCGCGCTTTGGTGGCGATCCCTTTGGAAGGACTATGCGCAGCAAAGGCCGTGATGCCGAGGTGCGCCTGACCCTGACCATGGAGGAAGCCTACCTGGGCGGCCTCAAAACCATCACATTGCAGGAACAGGTGCGCGGCGCAGATGGCATGCCCCACCTACAGGCCAAGACCCTGGAGGTGAACATCCCCTCAGGAGTGAAGGACGGCGCCAAGATCCGTCTGTCCGGACAGGGCTCGCCGGGTTCGGGTGGCGGTCCGGCGGGAGATCTGTTGCTCCAGGTTTCCATTGCCGAGCATCCGCTTTTCCGCCTTGAAGGGGTGAACGTCATCCATGATTTGCGTTTGGCTCCGTGGGAAGCGGTGCTTGGGTGCTCGGTGCGCATCCCGACCCTCGACGGCCCCGTGGACATGAATATCCCTGCCGGAATGAGCAGCGGGCAGAAGCTTCGCCTGGCCGGAAAGGGGCTCGGCAAGGGTGAAAGCCAGGGGGATCAGTTCGTGCGTATCGTCATCCGTTCGCCCAAGACCCTGACTGAGCAGGAGCGGGCGCTGTGGGACGAGTTATCCGCGATATCCACTTTTCAGGCCAGGTAGGAGCAGGAAATGACACTTGTGCAGATTCATGAACACGGTCTTCCGGCGCCGTCAGAGCGCATAGGCACCAGAGAGTTTCTGGAACTCACCGGCCTTACCGAGGAAGCCCTTTTGGAATTGGTCCGCTTGGACTGGATTGTACCGTCCACCACGGCGCAGCAGGAATTTCTGTTTGTGAGCATGGATGTGGTGCGTGTACGCAAATACCGGCGACTCTGCGCCGATTTTGAGCTGAGCCCGGTTGCTGGAATCATTATTGTCGATCTTTTGGAGCGTATAGATCATTTGCAAGAGCGACTGCGCAGTCAGCCGATGAGGCGTTGACGGCGCGGATACAGGGAGGATTCTTATGGATCTGAATAAATTTACGCAAAAATCGCAGGAAGCCGTGGCCGAAGCCCAGCAGTTGGCCGTTCGCCTCGGGCACCAGCAGGTTGATACGGACCATCTTTTCCGCGCCCTGGTCGGGCAGGAAAAGGGCCTTGTGCCTCGTCTTCTGGAACGGGCCGGGTACGACGCGCGTGCCTTGGCCGCGGCCCTAGACGGCGAGCTTGGCAAGATGCCGCGTGTCAGCGGCCCTGGCGCTCAGCCTGGCCAGATATACGTCACCCAGCGCATGAACGAGACCATGCTCGCGGCTTTGGATCTGGCCAAGAAGATGCAGGACGAATACGTCAGCGTGGAGCACGTACTGCTGGCCATTCTGGAAAAGCCCGGAACTGGCCCCAGCGCCGCCGTGCTGCGTCAGTTCGGATTGACCAAGGACAAGATTCTGGCCGTGCTGGCCGAGGTGCGGGGCAATCAGCGGGTTACCTCCGACAACCCTGAGGAAACCTACGACGCGCTCAATAAATACGGGCGCGATCTGGTCGAGGACGCCCGCAAGGGCAGGCTCGACCCGGTCATTGGCCGCGATTCCGAGATCAGGCGCTGCATTCGCATCCTGTCCCGGCGCACCAAGAACAACCCGGTCATGATCGGTGAGGCGGGCGTGGGCAAGACGGCCATCGTCGAGGGTCTGGCCCAGCGTATCCTTAACAAGGACGTGCCCGAGGGCCTCAAGGACAAGACCGTCTTCGCCCTCGACATGGGGGCGCTCATCGCCGGGGCCAAGTATCGCGGCGAATTCGAGGAGCGCCTCAAGGCCGTATTGAAAGAGGTGCAGAAGTCCGAAGGGCGCGTCATCCTCTTCATTGACGAGCTGCACACCATCGTCGGCGCGGGCAAGACCGAGGGCGCCATGGACGCGGGCAACCTCTTGAAACCCATGCTGGCCCGCGGCGAGTTGCACTGCATCGGCGCCACCACTCTCGACGAGTACCGCAAGTACATCGAGAAGGACCCGGCCCTGGAGCGCCGCTTCCAGCCGGTGCTGGTGGAAGAGCCCAGCGTCGAGGACGCCATTTCTATCCTGCGCGGCCTGCGCGAACGCTTCGAGGTCCATCACGGGGTGCGCATTTCCGATTCGGCCCTGGTCACCGCCGTGACCCTGTCCAGCCGCTACATTGCGGACCGGCAGCTCCCCGACAAGGCCATCGACCTCATCGACGAGGCCGCGGCCATGATCCGCACCGAGATCGACTCCCTGCCCACGGAGCTCGACGAGATCAATCGCAAGGCCATGCAGCTCGAGATCGAGCGTGAGGCCCTGCGCCGTGAAACCGACACCGCGTCACGCGAGCGTCTGGAAAAGCTCGAGAAGGAGCTGGCCGAACTCAAGGAAACCCAGACGGGCCTCAAGGCGCAATGGGAACGGGAAAAGAGCGGCATCGACGAAATCAGCCAGCTCAAGAAGGACCTGGAGGCGACCAAGGAAGCCATCGCCAAGGCCGAGCGCGAATACGACCTGAACAAGGCGGCGGAACTCAAGTACAGCCGTCTCATCGAACTCGAGCGCAAGCTCGAGACGCTCTCGGGCGGACATGACGGTGAGCAGCGGCTGCTGCGCGAGGAGGTCGGCCCCGACGATATCGCGTCCATCATCTCCAAGTGGACGGGCATCCCGGTATCCAAGCTGGTGGAAGGGGAGCGCGAGAAGCTGCTGAAGCTCGGCGACATCCTCCATGAGCGCGTCATAGGTCAGGACGAGGCCGTGCAGGCCGTGGCCGACGCGGTGCTCAGGGCTCGGGCCGGTCTCAAGAACCCGCAGCGGCCCATTGGTTCCTTCATGTTTCTCGGCCCCACGGGCGTAGGCAAGACCGAGCTGTGCAAGACCCTGGCGAAGAGCCTTTTCGACACCGAAGAGAACATGGTTCGCCTCGATATGAGCGAGTACATGGAGAAGCACACCGTGGCCCGGCTCATCGGGGCCCCTCCCGGCTACATCGGTTATGACGAGGGGGGGCAGCTGACCGAGGCCGTGCGGCGCAAGCCCTACAGCGTGGTGCTCTTCGACGAGATCGAGAAGGCGCACCCCGACGTCTTCAACGTGCTCCTGCAGATCCTCGACGACGGCCGCCTGACCGACAGTCACGGACGAACCGTGGATTTCAAGAACACCATCATCATCATGACCTCCAACATCGGCTCGCCACTGCTCCTTGAGGGCATCACCGAGCAGGGCGCGCTGCGCGACGGCGTGCGCGAAGGGGTCATGGGCGTGTTGCGCGGACACTTCCGCCCCGAGTTCCTGAACCGGGTGGATGAGATCGTGCTCTTCAAGCCGCTTCTCATCGAACAGATCAAGCGCATCATCGAATTGCTTCTGGGCAACCTGCAGGCGCGACTCGATGAACGCAAGATCACTCTAGAGCTGACTGAAAGGGCCAAGGAATTCATTGCCCGCGAGGCCTACGACCCCATCTACGGGGCGCGGCCCCTGCTGCGATACCTGCAGCAGCGGCTGGAAACTCCGCTGGCCAGGGAAATCATCGGCGGCCGCCTGCTCGACGGGCAGAAGCTGGTGGTGGATGAGGAGGGTGGCAACCTGGTTTTTCAGGCATAAACCCTTCTTTTGAAACGGACTATCCGGCCCGGTTCCGGCGATGACGCCGGGGCCGGGCTTTTTTCGTTGCGCGCGGGGTATTCTGGACCTTGCCGCCAAAAGCGGCTAGCGCAGATGCTTTCATGGTTGCGGAATACGGTCCGTGCCAGGGAATTTTATCTTCAAGGAGCGTAAGTGTGAGAGCCAAGACCTGTCTCATTCTCGATATCGGCAGCGGCACCCAGGACGTTTTGCTTTACCAGGAAGGCCTGGAACTGGAGAACTGCCCCAAGTTCATCCTGCCATCCCCGGCCCGGAACGTGGCGGCCCGCATTCGGGAACTGACCGCCGCCGGGCGCGCCATCTATCTGCACGGTCAGAACATGGGCGGCGGATTCTGGCGGGCGGTCAAGGCCCATCAGGACGCCGGGCTGAGGGTCTTCGCACATCCGGACGCGGCGCTCGCGCTTGGAGACGATCTGGACCAGGTGCGCGGGCACGGCATCGACATCACTTCGGTTCCGCCACTCTCGGCATCCCAGGTGCTCTTGACGGATTTCGATCCCGGCTTCTGGCGCGGCCTGCTGCAGCACGCCGGCCTTGCGCAGCCCGATCTCGTCCTCGCCTGCGTGCAGGACCACGGCTTTCATCCCGGCAAGAGCAACCGCATTTCGCGGTTCGCGTACTGGGAGCGCTTCATGAACGAGGATGGCGGCGAAATCTCGCGGCTGCTATACGCCGACCCGCCGGAAGAGATGACCCGGCTGCAGTGCCTGCGTCGCTCCATCGGCGTGGGGCTGGTGGCCGATACGGGTTCCGCGGCCCTGCTCGGGGCTCTCTTCGATCCCGGCGTTGCACGGACGGCCGCAACGGACGGCGTACTCGTACTCAATGTCGGCAACAGCCACACCATCGCCTTTCTCGTGCTCGGGCAAAAGGTCCTGGGCGTGTACGAGCATCATACCGGGCACCTGGACGAGACCAAGCTCCTTGATCATCTGGCCCGGTTTCGGCGCGGTGAGCTTGATAATCAGGAGGTCTTTGATGACGGCGGACATGGCTGCGTGACCGCCCCGGATTTGCCGGAAGGTTTCCGGCGCATTGTGGTGCTGGGCCCCAGGCGCGCCCTGTTGGCCGACGCCAAGGTGGAATTTCTGGCCCCGGGCGGGGACATGATGCTGGCCGGTTGCTTCGGGCTCCTGAAGGGCTGGCGGGAGTTTGAAGGCCGGGTGGGGTGATTGCGCCCGGCCAGGGCGAGGTGGATGCGAGCTGCCTGTTAAAAAATCAAAAAAAAAGCAGGCGGTTCAAAAATGATGAGATGCAAGGAAGCGAAAAAATCCATGGCGCGCAGTGTGTTACGCTGATGCGCGGTCTGGATTTTTTCGCTGACGCAGCAGATCGCCGTTTTGGGCGGCCTGCTAGGGTTTGAATCTTGCCGCAATGGTCCCGACGATGGCCCCGGCCAGAGCCCAGACGAAGCCCAGGGCGGCGGCGATGACGATCTCAAGGGGCCACAGGTTGTGGGATGTGGGGTCCTGCAGGCCTTCGACCACGACCCTGGCAAACACTGCCGCAGGAACCGCTGCGCCGATGACGGCGGCTGTGCGCCACAATGGCGCAATCCGGAGGGCGCGAAGCAGCAGCGCGGCGGCGCAGACCACCAGCAGCCCCGGAGCGATCAGCGCGTCGGGCAGGTTTACGCTCTTGTAGGGGATCAGCCAGTAAGGCAGACCCACAGCCAGAAAGCTCACGGCAAAAGCGGCCCAGGTCCGGTATTTTTCTTTCATGGCGTTTCGTCCTTGCACCGCAAAACAACCCATTCCATGACACTCGCGACGCCTGATCACAGGCGTCCTTGTCACCAGCGGCCCTGCAGCAGGGGAATGTAGTCCGGGTTTCTGGAGATGGTGTTGTGACCGGCTCCGGTGATGATTTTCATCTCGGCCACTCCCGGCGCAAAGCGGGCGAGCAGCTCTTCGGCGCTTTTCCTCGGTACGATTTCGTCTTCTTCGGCGACAATGAGCACGGTCGGGGCTGTGACCCCTGACGCGGACTTTTCCGTTTCGAATCTGTCCAGCAGGAGCAAGCGCACCGGAAACAAGGGATACAGCTTCTGCGCAAGTCCCAGGATGCTGTCGAAAGGGGTGACCAGCACCAGGCGAGCCACCGGACGCTGACCAGCGACATGCACGGCCACGGCGCTTCCCAGGCTGCGTCCGACCACCACGACACGCGGGTGTTTGTCATGCACCATGTCAAACAGAGCCAGCGCATCGGCAAAGAGGGCCGCTTCGGACGGCTTGCCGGTACTTTCGCCGTAGCCCCGGTAATGGGGCATGTACAGCGCGTGGCCGGGAAAGGCCGTCTCGAAGGTTGGCAGGCTGTAGGAGACGTCCTCGGCATTGCCTCCGAAATAGAGCACCGCTTCCTGGGCTTCACCCTGCAGCACGGTGACGACAATCTCCGCGCCATCAACCTGCACGGTGAGGGTTTCGCGATGATGACTCGAGGGCGGGTGAGGCAGGTAGATGAGCGAGCGCTGGAAAAGGAAGAGGAAGGCGCACAGCCCCATGTACAGGAGCGCCCCAAAAGATGCGAACTTGATCGTGGCGGTGATGACGGTGGACATAATGCTGTCAATGATAATCAAGTGCGCGGTGCATGTCGACGCCTGGCTGCCATGCCCGCCGGTTCGGCGGGTTTTGTGTCGCGGAACGCTTCAATCCGGTATTGATCTCCCGGTCCGCGCGGACTACGTCTGCCCCTTCATCATCACAAGGAGCCTCTCACATGTTGGAACGCGATATCTTTGACCGGATCTGCGCCGCTACGGCCATACCCAGAAAGCAGGTCGAAAGTGTGGCCGGACTGCTGGACGAGGGCGGCACAGTGCCCTTTATTGCCCGTTACCGCAAGGAGCGCACCGGCGGGCTCGACGAAGTCGCCATCCAGATGGTGCGCGACGCGCTGGAGAGCGGGCGCGAACTGGACAAGCGCCGCGAGGCCATCCTCGGCAGCCTGACCGAACGTGGGCTCCTGACCGACGCCTTGGGTCAGGCGGTCAGACAGTCCTCCACCCTGGCCGAGCTGGAAGACGTCTATCTGCCGTACCGACCCAAGAAGCGCACCCGGGCGACCATGGCCAGGGAGCGGGGCCTTGAGCCTCTGGCGCAGGCGATTCTGGCCGGGAAGGTCGATCCGCAGTCCGAGGCTGCCGGGTTCGTGAACGCGGAACTGGATGTGCCGGACGTTCAGAGCGCGCTGGCTGGCGCACAGGATATCATTGCCGAAATCATGAGCGAGGACCGCCGCTGCCGCGAAGGCATGCGCAGGCTTTTTGCGGCGTCGGGCGTCATCGCCTCGGCCGTGCGCAAGGGCAAGAGCGAAGAAGGCGAGAAGTACCGCGATTATTTCGATTGGCACGAGACCGCCCGCACGGCTCCCGGTCATCGCATCCTGGCCATGCTGCGCGGCGAACGCGAAAAGGTCCTGTCCTTGTCTCTGCGTCCCGACCAGGATCAGGCCCTGAGTGGTCTGGCCAGACTTTTTCCCATCCCGAAAGATCCTTGCGGGGCAGTGGTGCAGGAGGCTGTGGCCGACGGGTACTCCCGCCTGCTGGCCCCGTCGCTGGAGACGGAGCTGTGGGGCGAACTCAAGGCCAGGGCCGACGCCGAGGCCATTGGCGTGTTCGCCGCCAACCTGCGCGAACTGCTGCTGGCCCCGCCGCTGGGCCCGCGTCGCATCCTGGCCCTTGATCCCGGCCTGCGCACCGGCGCCAAGCTCGTCTGTCTTGATGAGCAGGGGAACCTGCTGCATTGGCAGACGATTTTTCCCGTCGGCGGCAAGGGGCAGGCCGAAGAGGCCGGGCGGGTCATCACCGCGCTGGTCAAGAGCCACCGCGTGCAGGCCATTGCCGTGGGCAACGGCACGGGCGGCCGCGAAACCGAGACGTTTGTGCGGGGCCTTGGGCTGCCCGCCGAGGTGGATGTGATTCTGGTCAACGAGGCCGGGGCCTCGGTCTATTCGGCCTCGGAGATCGCGCGCCGGGAATTTCCGGACCTTGACCTGACCTACCGTGGCGCCGTGTCCATCGGCCGCAGGCTCATGGACCCGCTGGCCGAACTGGTCAAGATCGATCCCAAGTCCATCGGCGTTGGTCAGTACCAGCACGACGTGGACCAGACGGCCCTGAAGAAGAGTCTTGGCGACGTGGTCGTGTCCTGCGTCAATCAGGTCGGCGTGGACGTGAACACGGCCAGCCCCGAGCTCCTGGCCCATGTCTCGGGCCTGGGCCCGGTTCTGGCTGGCAACATCGTGGAGCACCGCCGCGAGAACGGCCCGTTCGCGGACCGCAAGGGGCTGCTCAAGGTCAAGCGCCTCGGCCCCAAGGCATACGAGCAGTGCGCGGGGTTCCTGCGCGTCCGCGACGGGAAGAACCCTCTCGACGGCAGCGCCATCCACCCCGAGCGTTACGCCCTGGTGGGACGCATGGCCAAGGACGCGGGCTGCACCGTGACGGAATTGCTGAAGAATCCCGAGATCCGGCGATCCATCGACCCGGCCCGTTACGTGGACGCCGAGGTGGGCCTGCCGACCCTGCGCGACATCCTGGCCGAGCTTGAAAAGCCCGGCCGCGATCCGCGCCCGGCGTTCCAGGTCTTCCGCTTCGCCGACGTGCACGACATCTCTGACCTGCATCCGGGCATGATCGTGCCGGGCATCGTCACCAACGTGACGCGTTTCGGGGCTTTTGTGGATGTGGGCGTGCACCAGGACGGCCTGGTGCACATCAGCAACCTGGCCGACCGCTACGTGCGCGACCCGTCCGAGGTGGTGCGCACGGGGCAGCAGGTGCAGGTTACGGTGCTGGAGGTGGATGTGAAGCGCAGGCGCATCGGCCTGTCCATGCGTACGGGCCAGGCTGGCTGAGACGCCTGCGGACGGCCAACTTGTGGACCTTGCAAGGATCTTGCTGCATGAGTGGACTTTTTGGCTTTTTTGCGCGAATCACATAGGAAAATCAGGGTTTGCAACCATGTCTCGCGGGAGGTGCCCATGCGACAACGATTTTTCCGTGTGGCCGTCACGGCGCTTGTCTTGAGCGTTGTAGCCCTGTCAAATCAGGGGCTGGCGCAGGAGAGCCCGGATGCCTGTCTGTTGTTCACCGAGGCCGATGCCAGCGCCCTGTTCCAGGAAAGCGTCTCGCCCGGTGTCGCCAGGGCCGCGATAACACCGGCAGGGGGCAGTTGCCGCTATACCTACGCCAAAGATGGCGGGGTCTTTGGCATGAGTCTCACCTACTGCACGGATGACTCCATCGCGGAGGAGGGCATTTTCGATTCCGCAGCCGATGTCATGATGAGACAGCTGCGGGCGCGGAAAAACAGCGCCCATGCCTCGACGCTCCTGAAAATCATGCCGGATCTGGGGGACGAGGCCTTCTGGGATGGGACGAGCCTGTGGATGCGCAAGGGCGGCCATCTTGTGCTCCTGAAGCCAAGTCCCCAACTGGTGGGCTCATTTGCGAACATGGAAGCCGCCGATGCCGCCTTGGAAGAGCGCAGCCGGGGGCTGGCCGTTCAGGCTGCAGAGATTCTCCTGCCCCGGCTTCCGTAAGCGCGCGCCGGGAATGAAAAAAGGGTCATGCCAGGGATTTGGTTCCCGTCATGACCCTTTCGCGTTGCGTCGAATCTACTTTCAGTTGATGTCCTTGACGAGTTCCACCCGCCTGTTCATGGCCCGGCCTTCCTCGTCCTCGTTGGACCCCACCGGTGCCAGAAAGCCCACTCCGGCGCTTTTCAGCCTGCCCCCAGCTACCCCGTACTTTCCGACCAGCTTCTGCACCACGGCCTGCGCCCGTCTTTTGGACAGGTCCATGTTGTAGTCGAAGCCGCCCACTCCATCCGTATGCCCGACCACATAGAGCCTCAGCCCCGCGTCGCCCTGAAGCAGCTTGGCGATTTCTTCAAGGGTCGGCCCGGATTCGGGCTTAAGCTCGGCCTTGTCCGTGTCAAAATAGATGCCGTACAGGGCGATGGTGCCCTGGGCCGCGATGCTTTTGGCCATGGCGCTGGCGTCAACGGTGACCATTTTCTGTTCCAAAGGCGCCGCCTCGACGAGATCGATCAGGACCAGGGCGCGTTGCGCGGTTTCCGGGAAGTTCTTGTAGGTCTCCGTGGCCACGTACACGGAGACGTGCACATCGCCTTCTGGCCGGGACAGGGTTGCCGCCAGAAATTGCGGCTCCACCGGAGAGCTGAAAGCGTATTGCGTTATCTGGCCTTTGTTTTTGAGTTGCTTGTCCTGGTGATACAATGTCCTGGCCAGGGCGTTGGGCTTTCCGCACTCACCTTCCGAACACGTGAACACGGTTTCGTATCCGTTCTGCTCCAGTTCCTGGGCATAGTTGTGAAAGACTTCCAGGGCCGAGCGCTCCGGCGGGGCGACATACAGGATGCGGGTATACTTGCCCGTAACCTTGGTCGAGGGATCGGGCGGAAGGTCGTACCCTTTGAGCGGCCCGGTGACGAGGTGGAACTGGCCGAACTCGCGGTAGTCGTAGCCGATGATTTCTGATCCCTCGTAGCGCTTGAGCAGCGGGCTGTCCTTGGAACCGGGAACGTCGGTGGCGAGGGCCGCACTGACAGACAGCAGTATGGTGGACGCAGCCACCAGCATTAAAATGATGGTCATGATGCGGTCCGTTGAAGAGTGATGCGAGTTCGGTTCCCTGTGCATGGGGGCTCCTTGGTTCATTGATTCAACGCGTCACGGCGATGGCCGGGGAGGGTTCGCCCTCCATGCCGGCGGCCGTGTGATGGATGATGCGGTAGCTCGCCGGGCCTGCGGCTGGGTTGGTGTCCATGGCCTGGTCCGTGTCCGATACGCCTTTGGCGATGGTCCGCCAGGGGCCGTCACCGTTGTCCCGACGCTGTACGGTCAGCAGAAAGGGCGATGGCGGGGGCGTGAAGCGGATGAGGACATGGGCGAAGGGGTCCTGCACGTATTCCGCCGTGGGCGCGGCAGGCACGGGAATGGCCGGGACGCCGACCGTGACCAGACGCTTGCCGCTCAATTCGCTTTCGCGCCCCGCGCTGTCGCGGGCCAGCACCGCGTACCAGTAGCTCTGGCCGGGCTCCACCGCGATGTCCACGAAACTGTGCTGGTCCGCGGAGAGGTTCTCGGCCAGCACGTCGCCTTGCCGCAGCCCTTCCTTGCCGCGCAGGATGGACAGGGTTGCGGTTTTCTCCTCCGGAAGGCCCGGTGCAAAGGACAGCACGACCTTGCCGTCAGCGCCGTCGATGGCGGTAATGAACGGCGCGGGGGGCTTGCTTGCGTCCTCGATGGCGGCCCTGACCTCCGCGCTGGGCAGGCCGATTTTGTTGTCGAAGGACACGGCCCTGACCCTGTAATGATAGACCCCGAAAGTTCCTGCGATGTATTGATCCCGGTAAAGCCGGTCCGAGGTGATGGTCGGGCTGAGCCTGGTCCATTGCGCGGAACCCTCGGCGCGGCGTTCCACGATGTACCCGGCAACGGGATAGTCGGCCCGCTCCCAGGTCAGTTCCGTCTGCACCGGGCTTGTCCTGGCCTGCACCTTCTGCGGAGCGGGCGGGGCCGTGGCCGTTGGTGGCATGGCCGTGGCCACGCCGGAGGGCGGCCCCATCTCGCCCGTCGGGGAAACCGAGCGCACCCGGTAATGGTAGATGATGCTGTCCACGACGTCCGTATCGGTCCAGGTCGTGGTTTTCGGGTCCAGGGCTTTCGGGGTGAGCAGGGTGTACAGGCCGTTGTAGGACGTCGACCTTTCCACGGCGTGTCCGATTATGTTGGGATTGTCTGCAGGCTTCCAGCTCAGGACCACCTTGCCCGGCTGGGCCGTGGCAGTGAGCGAGGGCGGCGGCAACAGGGCTTCGGGGTCGTCCATGAACAGGCTGACCGTTGCGGGAGGGCTGGTCCGTCCGAAGGCGTCCAGGCTGCGTACGGAGTAGGTCAGAGTCAGCCCGACTTGCGCCAGGTCGTCGATCATGGCCGGTTCGGTGCTGTTCCAGCCTACGCCGAGGAGCACGGCGTCCGTGGCTGCAGGCACCGGCGGCCGTCCGTTTTCCGAGCGTTCCACAATGTAGGCCATGACCGGGATTTCCGGTGGGGTGGACGGCGCGTTCCAGAACAGGGCCGCGCCCTGCGGATGAATCTCGGCGCGCAGTCCTCCGGGCGGCGGAAGGGGCGCGGTGGCCGATCCGGCATCGACCGGGGCGCAGGTCAGCCTGGTTTTCGACGGTGCGCCCGAGGCGGAAAGGCCCACGACGGAATAGGTCCGCTTTCCCTTGGGCAGCCCCGGAAGAGCGTGGGCCACACCCAGGGCCCTGGCCCTGGCCCAGGAACTCATGGCCTGCATTCCCAGGAGCGGACGCAGGTTGGCGAATTCCTCCGGGCTCCCGGGCGTGGTCAGACCCTGGATGATGGCCCGGACCAGCTGGGCTTCCTGCGCGTCCAGGGCCGACATGTGCTCGGGGCTGAGCGGGGTTATGTCCGCCAGCGTTTTTCCGTTCTGATCCAGGAGCTGCCACCCGCCTGCAGGCCAGTATCCGGCCGGGGGCGCCCACAGGAAGCGGATCTCGCCCTTGCCGTCGGAGGCGGCCAGGAGCACTCCCGCGTCCGATTTGGCTGCCGCCCCGGCCGGGGGTGCGAGGGTCAGGACCAGCATGGCCGCGAGAATCCACAGGGTCGGTGAGAATCGGAATGCGTGTCGTGTTGTGCTCATGGTGCTGGCCTTCAGATCAGGGTGACATTGAGGGAGTAATCGCCGAACCATCCGCAATCGATGTCGAATCCGGCCCGCAGATGCAGCGGCATGGCCTCGACATGGAAGTTTATGGATTTGCTGGCCGAGAACTTGGCGCCATCGCAGGACGGCACCCAGGCCGAAACTCCGGCCCCGGCCCGGAAGTCCGCGGAGAGGTGCGCCGAGGGCGACACGCCCACGCCGACCATGGCGTTGAGGTATGCCTCGACAGCGGCGAACCCCAGACAGATTTTGCCCGAACCGACCTTGAGTCCGCCTCCGAGGCGAAGTCCCATTTTCTGTCCGAGCTGCATGTAGCCGTCCACATCGGCGATGAGAAAATGCACCAGAATGGGGCTTGCCGTCCTGCCGCAGTATATTTCCCAGTCGTCCGCACCGAAATAGAGCCCAACCGTGCCCCGGTCGTCTTCGGCGCCCTTGGGCGCGGTCAGGGACACGGCCCCGCCGAACATGGACATGCTGCCCCAGATCTTGCCGCTGAAGGCGTTGCCAGCGTATTCGAAGAAGGCGCCGCCATTGACCTTGTACGTCAGGAGCTTCACGCCGCTGAATTCCATGCGATAGACCGCGTCTTCCGGCAGCACCGTGATCTGTCCGGCCATCTCGAAGACCTGCGGTTCGGTGGACGAGACGCTGATCCCGGCCGAATAGACCATCACGCCGGGATTGTTCGGTGCGGCCGAAAGGGGATTGCCGGATGGGGAGAACACGTCCTTGCTGAATCCGTACGCAAGCCCCCCGTTCACGACCTGCAGGGCCACGCCCGGGAAGATGGGCGCGTTCAGGCCGCTGACATTGGCATGGGTCAGCCAGTAGCCGTCACCGGCGGCCGTGCCGTAGCGGAAGGTCGCCTTGACCGGGGTGGCCATGCCGAACATCCTGGTTTCGACCGTGCCGCCAAAGGTGTCCTGCACCGCTCCCCCGCCCGAGGCATCGGCCAGGAATATGGGGTCAAGGGACGCATAGAGGGGGCCGCCCTGCGCGGCGAAGCCTCCTCCGCCCGTCTTGATTTCCGGAGCGATGGCGGTTTCGGCCATGGGGCGGCCGACGGGGAAGCTTATGCCCGTCGTGAATTTCGAGTGCTTGGGCCCGGTGGCCACGTAGGCCTGGCCCATGGGCTTTTTCACCGTATAGACGATGTCCACCGGGGCCTCGCTCAGGCCCGGGAAATCGATCTTTCCTTTGAGCGTGAAGTCCAGCCGTTCGGGCTTGAGGTCATCCACGTGGGACGTGGCCGCAATGGCCTGCAACTGAACCTGCACGTCGCCGAGTTTGGTTTGGGCGTTCAGGCCGGCACTGTGGCCCGTCCCGTCGCCATTGAAGTACGCCACGCCGTAAATGTTGAAGAACAGGTCGCTTACGGTGGTCGAGACTTCCGTCCCGCCCTCGTCCCTGAAGGTGAAGGTCGTGTCCGTGCTCATGCCCCAGCCCGTGGTCTTGCGCTCGAACTTCCTGACCTGTGTGTGCATGCGCACGTTGCCGTAATCCTCTGTCGCCTCCTGGCCCGCGAAGTTGAATTCCAGGTCGGATTTGGCGTCCTTCTGGGTGTAGTCGAGGGTCATGGATCCGCCCTGCAGGGTCATGGCCGGCCAGGGCATTTCGATGCGCATGTTGATGTATTCGACGACCAGCCCGTTGTTTCCGGCGCTGATGTCGATGGCGTCGAACTTGATGCTCCCGGCCCCGAACACGTAATCGAAATTGTTGAAGCGGCTGTGTCCGGTGATGCCCGTGTCCGCGAGATACCAGTTCCTGGCGGTTACGCCCGCCTGGGTCAGCATGAAGAGATAGGGGTAGAGCACGGCGTTTTCCCCCAGATGCACCCCGACCCAGTCGGCCCCGCTCGCCAGCACCCCGAGCTGCGGCGCGTCCGTCGCGTCCTGCATCTGAAGCTGGGCGATTTTGAGGCCTGCGTGTCCGGCAGGGTTTGAGCCATGGGTGCGGCTCAGGTCCAGACGCACGTCGTCGGACTCGATCTGGAAATAGCTGTGGCCGATCTGGGTCTTGGGCAATTTCTGGCTTGCGGCGTACCACCCCGATTCCGGGATCAGGGGCGCCTCGACACCTTGCCAGTCCGGCGGGAGAGTGCCCCCGGTCTCCACCACGCGGATGGTGTTGTCCTTGACCTTGATGTCGAAAACGGCCTTAAGGTCCTCCTTCACGCTGCCTTTGAGGCTCTTCAGGGTGGCGCTCACGCCGGGCAACTCGTCATAGGTCTGGCCCAGATTCCCGGCGTTTATGGTTCCGCCGGTGACCAGACCGTCATCATTGACCTCGAACCCCTGGAACCCGATGTCCACGTAACGCAGGCCCTGGCCGCTCGTTCCGTCGGGCAGGTCGAAGAGCAGGGTGCCCGTGCCGCTCCAGCGGCCGTTGACCTCTGTGGCCCGGCCCTGCAGGCCGGTGATGAGGAACTCCTTGCCCCCGGCCACGGGGAAGCGGAAAATGCAGGGCTCGCCGGGCCTGGGCGCGCTGACCAGATAGGCTTTGGGCTCGGACACAACCTGGTCCGCCTGCGTCGAATAGAACTCGGGGATGGGCATGCCGCCGGACCCTTCCTTGGCGCGGACGGCGTATTTCTTTTCTCCCTCCTCCAGCACCGCTTCCACGGTGACCTTGTGATAGGCTGGCTTGTCCAGGGGCAGGCTGGGCGAGGTGAAGACAACGGTGCCCCGCAGGATGTCCTGGGCGTAGGTGTTGTCCTCCTTGAGCCCGGCTCTTTCGGGAGAGGGGCCGATCTTGATCCCGCTCTGCTCGTGGATCACGGTTCCGTCCACCTTCCAGATCAGTCTGATCTTTCCGCTGCCGTAGTATGTAAGCTCCGCCGTGGCGAAAAAGGCGGCGTCGCAGGTCGAGGCCTTGGCCGCGTCCAGGACCGCACCGGAAAGCTGCCCGGCGATGGATGTTTCGGTCATCTGTCCGGTTACGGGCAGGCCGTCCTGGACGGCAATATTGGAGCCAAGCTGAGCCTGGCCGGTTTGCACGGGCTTTGTGGAGGCCGATGAGCCCTGTCCGGAGGCCTGTATCGGGCCGGATGGCTGGTTCGGGGATTGGATGGCGCCATCCGGTTTTTGTGCCGGTGCTGGTTCGACGGTTTTCTGGCCGGAAAACTCGATGATGGCCAGATTTTCGAGGTGCAAGGGGCCGATGGCGGCCGGGTCGGCCTTGATGTCGATGATCGTTGGCTCGCAGTAGAGCAGAAAGGCCCGCCCGCCGGGAATCTTGAACTGACCCAGCGTGCTCCTGTCAGCGGCCGATGCCGACAGGTTTGAAGCGGCGGCCGCTCCTCCCGAGGCGCTTAGGCCCCCAGGGTTGACGGCGTCGGACAGGACCGCTCCCGAGTCGGCCAGAAGGGTTTGCCCTGGCATGTGCGGCGTGAGATGGGCCTGGCTTGGCAGCGGTTCCGGGGCCTTGCTCATGCTTACAATGCTGTGGATGGTGCCGACGTCCTCGGCGGGGAGCACAAACAGTCGGATCTGGAATTCGTTGGAGTAGCGGTAGGTGTGCTGCAGCTTGATGTTCAGGTTCGCGATGGGCGGAAGCTGCTCGCCGCTGAAGGGTTGGCCGGTCTTTTCGACGGTGTTGCCTGGAATGGCCGTGACGATGTCGTACGAGCCGTCGCCCCAGTCCACGAACATGTTGCTGATGGTCCAGCTGTCGACCAGGGTGGTTCCGGCGATAGGCCCGCCCGATCCGGAATACTGGCCCCAGTGCGTGTCATAGACCAGGGCCCACGGGCATTCCTCGATGTTGATCAGGCCGGAGATCTGGATTTTATCCCCGACATAGAAGATGTCGTCGGCAGATCCGACGGCGTCAGGAGTGAGCTTGGTATTGGCCATGGAACAGGCGAGGCCCGTGGGGCTGAAGGCGGGCAGCTTGATGGGCCAGCGCTCCGAGATCGCGATCTGCACATCCGTGGTCGTGGTGACGACCTGCTGCATGGCCGCGCCGGGGAATTGAAAGCCCCCGGTGGGCTGCAGGCCGCCAGCCTGGCTGCTTCCGGTGGATTCGCCCTGGCCTGGAGCGGGCGCACTCTGGGTGGTCACTTTCTTGTACCCGGCCACCTCCCAGAACAGGGCGTTCTGGGCAAACCCGTCCGCCAGGTGCTGTGCAATGCCGCCGGAAGCTTGCGGCGCGGCTACCTCACTGATGGCGGAGCTGCCGGACGTGACGCCGCTGGCCGAAACCCCTGACGCGGACAGCGCGGACTGCAAGGAGCCAGTCTTTGATCCTTCCACTTTCGCTTCCTGCGTTTCGGAAGGGGCTTGCTCGGCGGGCTGCGGATTGCGGGCCAGGTCGAAAATTTCGGTGATGAAGTCCGCGTCAGGGGCGTAAAAGCGGTCCGGCATGGGGAGTCCGCCGATTTTGCGAGTCATCAGCACCGTTCCTGCGCCGTTGAGGATGCGCAGTTCGAACCACTGCGAGGCCACGTCCTTTTCCATCCACTCAAAGCGTGTGGAGTCCGTGACCTTGGGAGTGCCATGGTCGCCCTGGGAGTTTTCCATGATCCAGTAGGTGCCGTGCTCCGGTGCTTTCAGGAAGATGGAGCCCATGGCGAATTCGGTGTCTTTCAGCGGAGGCTGGATCACCATGGGCGGCTTGACGCCTGTGTAGACGGCCTTGACCAGTCCGGCCGCTCCGGTCTCCCGCCATCCGTCCTCGCCGGGCAATCGGAATCTGAGGGCGCGCGGTCCGGGAGCGGCCTTGCCGCCCACTTTCACGGTCATGGTCGCCCTGGTGGGATTTGCGACCTGAAGGTTTAAGACAGCCACATCCGTGCCAAGCTCCACGCTCATGCCGGCGGCGAACAGATCGCCGAGCACCGTCACTTCGTAGCTTTTGCCCGGATACCAGCGGTTGGGGGTCAGGAGCGAAACCTGGGGCTGGAGCGTGAGTTTGGGCAACTCGGGCTTGACCTGGATGGCGGCCGCCTTTTTCGCCACGACCACGCCCTGCAGGCGGGTGGCTTCCCAGGACCCGTCAGGGCCGGGTCTGGCCTCCATCGGGCGCGGACCAGGAGTGGCCGTTTCCGGGACCTGCACGGTGAATGTGGCCGTGGCAGGCGAGGTGACGGTGAAATTTTGGACTACGATGTCCTTGCCGAAGCGGGCCTCCAGCGTCTCGGGCAGGGCCGTGCCCTGCAGGGTGACCTCGTAGGTTGCGTTCTGTTCCCATTGGCTAGGGGTGATGGTCAGCAGCTTGGGCGGGTCCGTCTTCACGGCGGGGACGCTGATCGCTGCCGCCGGTTTGGCCTGCACCTCGGCCAGGGCCTGGGTGCGGGCCCATTTTGAGTCCGGGCCAGGGCGGATTTCCAGCCACTGCCGGCCCAGCGGGGCCTGATCCGCGACGCGGACCGTCATGCGGGCCATGGCGGGGGACGCCACGGTCAGCTTTTTGATCTCGACGCCCTTGGCGAAACGCGTCTCCAACCCCTGAGCCAGGTTGGCACCCTGGACCGTGACCTCGTACTCACCGCCTTGCGTCCATTTGTTGGGGATGATGGTCGTGACTATCGGCGAGGCTTGCGGCTTGACCTGGATCGGCAGCGCCGCCTTGCCCGGAGGTTCGGGCTGGGGGTTGATGGTGACCATGAACGGCAGTCGCGAAGTGTGCATGCCCGTCCTGTCGGAATAGGAAACGGCCCGCTGGCCGGGCGCAGCGTCTTTGGCTGCGGTGACCGTGACGCGCAAGGTGGTGCCGCTGGGTTTGGGCAGCTGGGCCGAAATGCCGGGTCCGAAGCTCAGCTGGCGCACGAATTCCAGGCCCGTCCCGGAAATGGTCAGTTCCCTTGTCTCGCCCTGCGCGATGGAGCCCGGCGTGATGGACTGGATGACCGTCGCGGCCTGAACCGCCGACACGGTCAGCCGGGCCTGGCTCGGCCTCGTCGTGCCTTTGTACTGGACATTGATGGTACGCACGCCCGGTGCGGCCGTGCCTGTCACGGAAACAGGGACAAGCAGTATCTTGTCGCCGACTTGCTGGATGGGGCCCACGGTTACGCCCGGACCCATGTTCAGAATCATGTCCCTGCTCAGGTTCCGGCCGGTCAGGTTCAGGGTCGCGCTCTGCCCCTGCTGCAGTGCGGCGGGGGCGACGGAAGTCAGTTCGGGAAAGGACGCCTGCGGCTGGATGACGGTCATGCCGGGTATTGGACCGACCGGGGGTGTCTTGGGCGTGGTCGTGATCTGCGGCCTTGTCGGCTGGAGAGGCAGCGTCTTTTTCAGGGTGTCGGCATGGATGGCCTGCGCGCACAGAAGGCCGGTCATCAGGGTCAGGATTGCACAAATCTCACGCCATGATTTCATGATGCACCTCGAAACGCCCGGCGGGCGGTGGACTTAAAGAAGTCTTGCTATTTCCCGGAAACCCCCTGGTCGCGCAGCGGGACGGTCAGTTCGAGTTCCGATGCGGCTCCGGAGAAAACGACGATGCGATATTCGCTGGCCGCCACGGGTCTGCCGTCCACCAGGGCCTGGACCTGCCAGGCGTGGGGTGAGTTGGTGACCAGCTTGGCCAGGTCGAAGAGCGTGAGCATGTAATAGTTGCGTCCGGTACGGGCCGAGAGCACGGGGGCAGAGGTGTCCAGTTCGGTCAGGGGCCGGGTCATGGCCTCGGGTTCCAGGGTGAAGAGGCGGAAGAAGTAGGTCGCGCCATCCTGTGCCGGGGTCCAGGAGAAGACCGGTGGCGATTCGGAGGACAGGGCTACATGGTCACGGTCCTGGGGTACCTGCAGACCAAGGGGTGGCAGGTTCGGGATTCTCTCCTCGGCCGTGACGAAGTACTGGATGCCGGGCAGATCGAAGGCCGGCGGGGGGTCCTGGATTTCAAAGCGCACGGTGTGCAGTCCCGTGGCGTAGGTCGGAAAGGCGGGTACGGCGGGGCTTGCGATGATGGCCTCGCGCATGCCGGGCAGGAGCTGCTTGGTCACGAACCCCAGGATCTGCCCGTCAGCGACCCATCGTCCGCGCAGGAGGCCTTGGCCGTTGTAGGTGATGATGGCCGCCGCCCGCAGGCCCTTGGTGTTGCGCGGCACGGTGATGCGTTCCCCGGAATGGGGGCGCGGGGCGTCCCCCGGCGCGGGCTGGTTGAATTCCAGGCGCAGGCCGATGATGGCGAATTCCCCGGCGGGCGAGGGCACGATCTGCAGGCTTGTTTCCATTGTCCCGGAGGGGATGTCTGCCGCACTGGTTTCAAAGATGCGGCGAAAGACGATGCGCCCCACATCGGCCTTCATGGCCGCGGCGGTGATCCGGGCCGGGACCAAGAGCAGTTCCGTGCCCGTGCCCCTGGAGTTGACGACGTTGATGGTGACAGTGCGGTCAACGGTGCCGAGCAGATCGCCGCCTGGAGTGTAAAACGCTCCCTGGGTGGATGTGGCGACGTAGCTCGCGTTAACCACGGTCTCGAGGAGCGTGTACATCAACTGTACGGGGCTTTGGGCTCCGGGCGAGACGTTGGCCATGCGCGGGGTGGCGTTGATGGTCGGGGCGGCGTGGGCTGCAGCCGGAATCAGAAGGAGCACGGCCATGCAGACCAGACAGCCATACGCCGGGAGATATCGAAGGGGGAGCCGCAGAATGGTGTTCATAGCTGTTTCCTCGCTTATGGCCATGTGACCGGGATGCTGAAGTTCAGGGAAAGGAAGGCAATATACTCATCGTCGTCGGTGTTGCCGACATGGTCCTTGGTCCGTGAATACTGGCCGCTCAGGCCCACGGTCTTGGTCACGCTTTCCAGAAAATTGGCGCCCAGGATCCAGTTGTACTGCGCCTGTCCGTTGAACACGGACACGTGCATGGAATCGTCGCTGGTGCGTGAATCAAACCCGGACAGGGTCAGATTCAGGTTCTGGAAGTCCGTGATCAGCCAGGTAGTGGACAGGGTGCCGAGCCAGTCCTCGGTGACCAGACTGCCGGGATCCGTTTCGGTCCGGGCGTAGGTCACGGCGGGGTTCAGGGAAAGCTCCGGCACCGGCTGCCAGCCCAGGGACAGGAGTATCTGGTGCGAGAGGCTGTCCATCCCCGCCCCGGACTTGTCGTCAAAGGACGTGAACACGTAGCTGGGCACGACGCTCCAGGTCTCCCGGGCCAGGGACAGCCCGACGGAGAGGATGCGCGACTGGTTGTCGATGCCCTGAAATCCTTCCGGTTCGTGGCCGCTTTTCTGCCAGCTCAGGTTGGCGTTGGCGAAGAGAAAGGGCCAGTCAGTCTTGTTCAATGTGTAGCCCAAATCCAGACCAGTGCTGCGCACTGTGGGGATGTTGTCCAGTTTCTCGACATTGTCGTAACTGTGCATGCCGTTGAAGGACAGGCTCGATTCCTCGAAGGTCTTGGAGGCGTACAGGTTGTATTCCTTGCGGTTGTTGATGGCTCCTGGGCTTATGATGCTCTGGAAATACCTGTCCCGGAAGGAATAGCCGCCGCCGTAGTCCAGGGTGTCGTAGCGGCCGGACAGTTTGCTGCGCCAGGCCAGGCCATGTTTTGTGCCGTACGGCCCCCTTGTGTCCTGGTTGAAGGCGCTGCGTGCGTATTCGATTTCGCCCAGCAGCAGTTCATCCACAATGGCGCCGGACAGAACGGCGCTGTAAATCTTCCCTTTGGTTTCCGGCACCAGATCCGCGCCGCCCACGTCACTTGCCTCGCCGCTTTGCCCGGTCACGGCGGTGACCTTGAGCTGGACATCTTTTTCCGGGTACAGGCCCTGGGTCAGGGTCATGCCGGTAAAACGCTGATTGGAATCCTCCACCGGAAGCAGGTGGTCAAAATCGGCCACGGTATTGCTGCGCAGCACGAAACCCTGCAGGGAAGTCTCCTGCGCGTTCAGTTCCAGCAGGCCGCCGCGCCTGGCCAGTGGTCCTCCGGCGAGTTCCGTGGTCTCGACGCTGACGTCGCCCAGGGACAGGCTCTGCTTGTCATAGGCGAGTTTCAGCAGGTAGGAATTGAGGCTGAATTTTTCCTGCCCTTCGTAGTTGTCGCTGTCATCCACAAACCAGCCGTTGGCGTCGAGAGTAACCCGGAATTTGTCCTTTTCCAGGACTGATGACAGCGTGCCCGAGGTCTGGACCTGCCAGTCCGGTGAGACGCTGCCGGGATGCTCCCCGAGCTTGCCGACCAGATTCGTGTCCAGCTGGAACGAGGCGCTGGCCCGGTCCCAGGTGTCGGACTGGGGGATGAAGAACTGCCATTGCGCGGCGGGCAGGGACTGCCCCTCCTGATCCAGGGCCTCGACCGTGACGGTGTGCGAACCGTAATCGAGGTCGAATTCAGGAGTATAGGTGATTGTTGACTCGGCGATGGTGGCCAGGGTGCTGACGTCCACATTGTCCAGGGTCATGCGCAGCGTGGCCGCTTCGGGCGGGATGGGCACAGTGATGAGCGGGCGGCGTGACTGCACGCGCTGACCAGCCATGTCTGGCAGGATAAGGGCCTCGCCGGCAGAGGAATCTGCGGCCATGGCTCTGGAGGAAATCCAAGGCAGGCAGAAGAAGACCAAGGATAATGCGACGACACATAAAGAACGATGCATAGCCACCCTCCTCGTCGAATGTGCGTGGAGCGGGCTGCAGGTGCAGTGCAGTATTAAGGGAAGAGTTGTGGCTCAACGGCCTGCAGATATGGCTATTCTCTTAAAACCTCTTCCGGGATTATGGCAATGTTTAATTTTGTGCAGGTGGAAAAAATAAGTCCTATATGACCTATGGGACCTATAGGACCCATAAAAACCAAAGCATCAGGAAGAAGGCCGATTGGCCAGCCACACCCCCGAGATGACCATGGCCCCGCCGCTTAAAAGTGACGAGGTCACCGGTTCGCCCAAAATTACATAGCCCATGGCAATGGCAAAGACCGGCACCAGGTTGATGAAGATCCCGGCCCGGGCCGGGCCGATGGCGCGGATTCCGGCGTAGTACCAGGTGAAGGCCACGCCCGTTGCGACCACGCCCAGGAAAAGAATGTTGCCCCAGTCCACAAGACTGGCGCGGCCGATGTCCGCCAGCAGTCCGTGGCTCAGGGCCGGTCCGATGAGCATGAGGGTGCCGAGCAGACACGACCAGGTTACCGTCAGCAGCGGGTCGAGCCTGCGCATGACCCGGCTGCCGGCCAGGGAATAGGCGGTCCAGGCCGCCACGCAGCCAAGGATCATGAGATCCCCGCGTGAGAGGCCGCCGTGAAAGAGGTCCAGGGGATTTCCGCCGGAGAGGACGACGCTGGCTCCGGTCAGGGACAAGAGGGTGCCCAGGATTTTGCCGGGGGTGAGTTTGTCGCCCAAGAACAGGGCCGACATTATCCCGATGACCACGGGCACGGAGGCGATGATCAGCGCCGCCCGGCCAGCCGGGACGGTCTGCAGGCCGGTGAAGAAGAAAGCGTTGTAGAGAAAGATGCCGGTCAGGCCGAGGAAGGCTACGGGCAGAATCTCCTTTTTGGGCAGACGCGGGAAGCCATGTCCTGCGTGCCAGGACCACAGGAAAAGAAAGGCCGAGGCCGTCACAAAGCGCAGCAGGGCGGCGGAGAACGGCCCCATGTCCTGGGCCAGGACGCGTCCGGAGATCCATGTCGCGCCCCAGAAGAAGACGGAACCGACGAGTTTGGCGTAGACGAGCATGGGCAGTTCCTTTGCGTTAATTTGCGTGATGCGTAATGCGTGATGTGTGATGCGCTTGAAAGATTGGTTGCTTACGCCTCTAGGGGCGGAGGTTCAAGTGGGAGGGGGGATGAAATTGGTTTTGAAATGACTTGCCCGGCGGGCCAGGTCTTTGGTAGACATGGTTTGCACCTTTTGTTGAATCAACGAACCTCAAATATTTCAGGAGAAAACCATGACTGAAAGACTTTCCAAGGAAGAGCGTCGGGCGCGCGTCGTCGATGTGCTGAACCAGGCCAGGGCCATGGAGCTTTTCGCCATCACCCAGTACATGAACCAGCACTATGGCCTGGACGCCATGGACTATGGCGAACTGGCCGCCAAGATGAAGCTCATCGCCATTGACGAGATGCGTCACTCCGAGATGTTCGCCGAGCGCGTCAAGGAACTTGGCGGCGAGCCGGTCACATCCTACGATGGCGACCTGAAAAAGGCTCAGGATGTGCGTTCCATCTACCCCTACGACGCGACGCTGGAAGACGATACCATCGATATCTACAGCCAGTTCCTGCTGACCTGTCGCGACAACGGAGACGCCATCAGCGCCAAACTTTTCGAGACCATCATCGAAGAGGAGCAGGCCCACATGAACTATTTCGAGAACGTGGGCACGCACATCGAGACCCTGGGAGACACCTATCTCTCCAAGATCGCGGGCACCTCCGCCTCTACAGGTCCCTCCACCAAGGGCTTTCTGATCAGCGGCGGCAACTGATCCCCTACGGGACAGAGCCTTTTCAAGGCGCACGGGTATCATGCCCGTGCGCCTTTTTGACGTAAAAGGACGCAGGAATATGAGGGATGGTCACGCATTTCGGGCAGTTCGATGAGCCGAAGCTTGACCGGGGAGGGTTTCCGGGCCAATTTGTCGGCGGTCAGCAAGAGCGTGACCCGTTCTTCTCAGCATTTTAGTCCGCACCAAATCCACTGAACCTCACAGACGGGAGACCAGATGTCCAAATTGCCGGATATTTCATCGGTACGCGAACTGCGATACGGGCGTGACCCGTACCTTGATGCCTGGCTTTTGCATTTCATGACCGAGAACAACATCGAGCCCACGGTCAACCCGGTGGAAAACGCCCAGCAGGAACAGCTGCGTTTCATGGTCGACGTGGACGACGACCAGGTCTTCGTGCCCTGCTCCGACGAGATGTTCGAAAACCTGCTGCACACCCGCCTGTCTTCGGCCCTGCGTCAGGAGTATCGGGAGAAATGGCGTCTGTTGGTGCACCTTGCGCGCATCAACATAAAAGACCGCTACACCCGGCGCAAGATCTTCGCCCTGTCCCGGCACAAGGTCCGGCAGGTGCTGCATTCCCCGTTTCTTATCCCTTCGCGTTTTCTGAAGCAGCTGATGACCATCTTCATGGCCATGAGCGGCGTCCACGACCCGCAGCGTGAGGAAAAACGCCAGGCCAACAAGCGCGCTCTTGAATTCATGAGTCGCCCGGAGATGAACCAGTGCCTCTACGCCTGCCCCGAATCCACGCTGGGCTGCACGTCAATCAGGAACCTGCGGTGGGAACTGGATCTGCTCGAAATGGCCCGCCTGTGTCGCCTGTCCCTGCGTTCGGAGATCTGGGAGAAACCGGACGCCGTTCACGCCGACGCGTCGTTTTCCGCAGAAATCTGCCGTCCCTGGCCGGAATTCGCAGCCATCATGACCAGAGTCATGGGCCCCGACAGCGGACAGAAAAAGCTCAAGATCCTCTATCTGCCGGCCAGCAGCGGCGGGATCATCTTCGACCTGCGTTTCATCCGTGTCCTTTTGCGCCTGGGGCACAAGGTCATCCTCGCACTCAAGGAAGGCTACTGCCTGGACAGCCCCGTGATCTGGGACGTGGAGCACGACAGCGCCCTGCAGGAAGCCCTGGGCGAGGCGCTCTTTATCGAGAACAGCCGCATGAGCAAGAACGAGCTGCTGCGCGCCCAGCGCGAAAATTCCCTGCTGGTCGTGTCCGACGGCACCCGCGAGCGGCTCAACCTGTGGCGCTCCAGCGTGACCTTCGCCCGTTCGTGGAAAGAGGCGGATCTGATCATTGCCAAGGATTTCCCCCACCATCGCCGCCTGATCAAGAATTCGCACCTCTTCACCCGCGACATCATGTGCCTGTACCGGGACCGCGACAGGCTGGACCAGATTCGTTTCAAGGAAAAGTCGCCACGCGTGACCAAGATCACCGAGTCACAGATCGTGGCCCAGTCCGATTCCATCATCGCGCACATGCGCTCGGCCAGGGGCATGGGGCGGCAGGTCATGTTCTACAGTGCCATCATCGGCAGCATCCCGGGGCAGACCAAGGTCGCCCTTGGCGTGGTCAACACCTTTGTCTCCCATCTGCGCTCAAGGCACGCCAATCTTCTGATCATCAACCCGGCCGAACATTTCGTGGAAGGGATGGACGGGGACGATCTGATGTACATGTGGGAGCGGGTCCAGCGCAGCGGCTTCATCGACGTGTGGCGCTTCCAGACCGTGGCCGACATCGAAACGAGCTTCGAGCTGATGGGTGAATCGGTCCCGGCTGAATGGCACGGCAAGGATTCCACCTTTTCCACGGGCTGCACCAAGGAGATGCACATCGCTCTTGACATGCAGTCCAAGCATCCCGAGATGCAGATCATCGGCCCCGAGGCCAAGCGTTTCTTCCGGCGCATGGAGTACGGAGTGGGTAAGTACTTTGACGCACGCATTCCGGACAAGGGCCGCAGCCTGTGAAACTCTTTGCCGCCGCCCTGTGCCTGACGCTGCTGGCCGCCTGCGCGGTGACGCCGGAGAGGCCCATGCTTGAGCCACGCGATCCGGGCCGGCTTTCGGCCTGGGTCGCGGCGGCGGCCACCGCAGATGAGGCGGCCCTGCTCGGCGCCATCGAGCACTCCCTGGCCTATGTGCGCATCCGCCCGGCGGACGGGCCAGCCTTTGGCCCGGATGGCCCGCAAGCCACCTGGGGGGATCTGGCCGCCTCCCTGGAGCATCTGCGCGGCGTCCTTCCCCGTCTCGCCGTAGATCCAGGCCTTCTGGATCGCGAGTTCCAGTGGCTGCAGGTCCGGCCCGATCCGCTCATGACCGGCTATTACGAGCCCGAGATGGAAGGCAGCCTGGAGCCCGATCCGCGTTTTCCCGCGCCGCTTTACGGTCTCCCGGAGGGTTTGCGCACGGCGGACCTGGGCGCGTTTCATCCGCGGTGGAAGGGGCAGAGCCTGACCTACCGTGTGCAAGGCCAGGGCATCGTCCCCTTTTTCACGCGGGAGGAAATCGACAGCCAGGGCGCCCTGGCGGCGCAAAAGCCCATCGCCTGGACCCGTGACCCTGTTGACGTCTTCTTTCTGCAGATCCAGGGTTCCGGCCGCCTGCGCCTGCCGGACGGAACGGTGCGCCATGTGCTCTACGCGGGCAAGAACGGGCACGAGTACGTGTCCTTGGGGAAGGTCATGATCGAGCGCGGCCTGATCCCCGCCGAAGAGATGTCCATGCAGCGCATCCGCGCCTATCTGCGCGAGCATCCGCACGAGGTGCGCGAGCTGCTCAGCACCAACCCGAGCTACGTCTTTTTCCGCCTCGCCCACGACGGGCCGCTGGGGGCCATGGGCCGGACGTTGACGCCGATGGTCAGCATGGCTACTGATTCAGACTTTCTTCCCCTGGGTACCGTCTTGGCCGTGGAGGCCGACCTGCCGGATGCGGACGGGGGATTCAGGCCTTCGGCCTTCCTGGGACTTGCCCAGGACCGGGGCGGGGCCATCAAAGGCAGCCGGCTGGATCTTTTCTGCGGGGCAGGGGAGATGGCCGAGTTTCTGGCCGGGCATCTTAAGGCCACGAGCCGCGTATATCTTCTGCTCAAAAAAAAGGACCTGTAATGCAGACTATCGACCCCGTGACCCTCAAGGACCTTTTGCGCCAGGCCTGGACGGCGCAGCTGGACAGCGTCGTGCGGTGGCATGAAGCGCCCCCTCCGGCAGACCTTCCGGCCCGCCCGGATGACGGTCTGGTGGAGCTTGTGGTCCGTCAGCACCTCAAGAATTTTCTGCTCTGGCACGTCGAGGACCGGGCCCGGCGCAAAGACGTGGATGACGGCGTCATCACCGCCTGCAAGCGCGAAATCGACGGCCTCAATCAGCAGCGCAACGACCTCATGGAGCAGGTCGATGCCTGGCTGGTGCGCGCCGTCACCGCCTTTGCCGTGCAAAGGGAACTGACTGCCGAGGAGATGCGCTTCAATACCGAGACCCTGGGCGCGGCGCTTGACCGCCTCTCCATTTTGAGTCTCAAGATTTTTCACATGCGCGAGCAGACCGAGCGAGAGGATGTCGACGCTGTGCACCTGAAGAATTGCCGGGACAAGCTGGCCCTGCTTGAAGCCCAGCACCGAGACCTGTCCCGGTCCGTTCTGGAACTGATCGACGACTATGCTCTGGGCGTTAAAAGTCCCAAGGTCTATTTTCAGTGCAAAATGTATAACGATCCGGCCCTCAACCCGGAATTGTATGCCGCCGGGCCAGTCGCAGGCTGACCTTCAAAGGAGTTTTTATGCGTGATTACGAAGTGGTCATCGGCCTTGAAGTCCATGCCCAGCTCAAAACCAGGAGCAAGATATTCTGCTCCTGTTCGACCCAGTTCGGGGCCGGTCCCAACGAAAACACCTGCCCGATTTGCACCGGCATGCCGGGCCAGCTTCCCGTCCTGAACGCCCGTGCCGTGGAGTACGCGGTCAAGATGGCCATGGCTGTTGACTGCACCGTCAACCGCCGCTCCCTGTTCGCGCGCAAGAACTATTTCTACCCCGACCTGCCCATGGGCTACCAGATTTCCCAGTTCGAGCTGCCCGTGGCCGAGCACGGGCATGTCGACATCCACACGGACAAGGGGGTGAAGCGCATCGGCGTCACCCGCATCCACATGGAGAACGACGCAGGCAAGAACATCCATTCCTCCACGGACAATGCGTCCTATGTGGACCTGAACCGGGCCGGGGTTCCGCTCATCGAAATCGTCAGCGAACCGGACATGCGCTCCGCCGAAGAGGCCGTGGCCTATTTGAAGAGCCTGCGCGCCATCCTGGTGTACCTCGGGATCTGCGACGGCAACCTGGAAGAAGGGAGTTTTCGCTGCGACGCCAATGTCTCCATCCGCCCGCGCGGGCAGGAGGAGTTCGGCACCAGGGCTGAACTCAAAAACATGAATTCCTTCCGCAACATCCAGCGCGCCATCGAGTACGAGGTGGAGCGCCAGATCGACCTGGTGGAGGACGGAGAAAAGGTCGTGCAGGAGACCCGGCTCTTTGACGCCGCCAAGGGCGTGACCCGTTCCATGCGCGGCAAGGAGGAGGCGCATGATTATCGCTACTTCCCGGACCCGGACCTCTTGCCGCTCATCATCGAGGAAGAGTGGATGGAGAAATGGCGGGGCGAATTGCCGGAGCTGCCGGAGGCCCGTTGCCGCCGCTTTCAGGAGGGACTCGGTCTGCCGGAATATGATGCGCAGGTGCTGACGGCGGAAAAGGAAGTGGCCGACTATTTCGAAGAGGCCCTGGGGACTTACGATGCGGCCAAGAAGATTTCCAACTGGGTCATGGGCGAGGTCATGCGCGAGTTGAACGATCGCGGCGTGCCGCTTGCGGAGTGCAGACTCCGCCCCGCAGACCTTGCCCGGCTGGTCAAGCTGGTCGATGACGGACTCATCAGCGGCAGCATCGCCAAGAGCGTTTTCAAGGAGCTTTTCGAAGCCGGCGGAGACCCCGAGGCCTACGTCAAGGCCAAGGGGCTCGTGCAGATTTCGGACACTTCGGCCATCGAAACCCTTGTGGACGAGGTTCTGGCCGAGAACCCGGCCGAGGTGGAGCGCTACAAGGGCGGAGACAAGAAGTTGACCGGCTTCTTTGTCGGCCAGGTCATGAAGAAATCGAAAGGCAAGGCCAATCCGGGGCTGGTCAACCAGCTTCTGGCGAAGAAAATGGGCTAGCAGGCCGCCCAGAAACGGTCCGCCAAGTTTGAAGTATTCAACAGCCAGTCAGGCGAAGTCAAAAAGCTCCGTAAACGCGAAACGGGCGGCCCGAGGGTCGCCCGTTTCGCGTTTGGGTGAAAGAGGCGTGAACTTCCCCCGTCATCATTCCGTTCCCGCGAACCTGTGCCTTCTTATGGAGGGCACTCGTCATGATGAGTTTATCTTCCTGCATCCGTCTGCAAGAATGACATCTCCCGCCAGTACCTCAAGGCTCGCTGTCGTCATGGCCCTCGGCCTCGTCGGCTGTCTGACTGAGCCAGGCATCGTTTGTTGAATCGCAGCCTGGCGTGCTGTCAGGAATGTCCGCCCTGCAGGCTGCGATTCAACTCTACGAGGCCGGTGAAGGAGTTCCGGCGGGGCCGAGGGCCATGACGACAGTGGGCCGCGGACCCGCATATCTCGAAACCTCTTGACCTCCTACCTCTGCATCAGGGCTGCCGTGAGCCTGACAGCCCTCACCATTTCCTCGATGCGAATGAACTCGTCCGTGGTGTGCACGCGGCTCATGCCGATGCCCAGGTTGATGCAGGACAGGCCCTTGCCGGCAAAGATGTTGGCGTCGCTACCGCCGCCCGTGCCTTTGACCGCGGCGGTAAGGTTCAGATCGTTGCAGGCGTGCAGGGCGCGGTGCAGGAGCCGGTTGTCGGCCGGGATGTTCATGCCGGGGTAGGAAATCTCGTGGCTGAAATCGAAGTTTCCTCCCAATTTCTGGCACGCTTCAACGCAACACAGGCGCATGTGTTCGATCTGGGCCATGAGCTTGACGTCGTCTTGCGATCTGGCCTCGCCGGTCAGGGTCACGGAGTCCGGGACTATGTTGGTCTGCCCTCCGCCTTCGATGCGGCCGAGGTTGGCCACGGTTTCTTCATCTATACGCAGAAGCTTCATGCGGCTTACGGCATTGGCGGCCAGTTGGATGGCGCTCACGCCCTTTTCCGGTTCGATGCCCGCATGGGCGGAGCGGCCGTGGAAGGTGATGGATATGCCCGCCTTGGACGGTGCGCGGACAATTATGGTGCCCACGTCGCCGCTGGAATCGAGAACCACGATCTCCTTGGCCTTGACTTTGGACAGGTCCAGATGCTTTGCTCCGAACATACCCGATTCCTCGCAGACGGTGAAGATGAGAAAGAGTTCCGGGTGCGGGATTTTTTCTTCTTCCAGATGAAAGACGGCCTCCAGAATGACGCTGATGCCCGCCTTGTCGTCACCGCCAAGGACTGTGTTCCCGGCGGAGCGGACAATCCCGTCGGTCACCACGGGTTCAACGCCCATGCATGGGTCGACGCAATCCATGTGCGCGCAGAAGGCCAGGGCCTCGCCTGGACCGGTGGCGGGGACGCGGACGATGACGTTGCCCGTGTCGCCGCCGAAGAAGGAGCCTGCGTCGTCGACATGGATGTCGTAGCCGCGTTTAAAGAGCAGGGCGCAGAGGTGGTCGGCCACGGGTTTTTCACGGCCCGAGGGACTGTCGATGCGGACGAGGTCGAGGAAAGTCTTGGTCAGTCGGTCTGTATTGATCATGGCGATGGTGCTTCCTTGTTACTGCGAGTTGCCGGGATCATTGCTTTTTGAACGAAAAAGGTCAACAAGACGAAGACAAGGCAGGCAGGGGTTGGCCCGGCAAGCTTTGGTTTACTCGTAATTTAAATGAAAGTTGGGGATGTTATGTGGGAAGATCGCAATGCGGTGACGCACAGCAGGTTCATGGGCTATCTGCTCTGGATATTCGGCTTTACCGGGGCGCACCGGTTTTATTACGGCCGGCCCATTTCCGGGACCATCTATTTTTTCACCCTGGGTCTTTTGCTTGTCGGCTGGATCATCGACCTTTTTCTTATTCCCTCCATGGAGCGCACGGCTGCGCTGCGCTTTCGGGGTGGCCGCATCGACTACTCCCTGGCCTGGATCCTGCTGACCTTTCTGGGCATCCTGGGGGTGCACCGCATGTACATGGGCAAGTGGATTACAGGCGTGCTCTACATGCTGACCGGAGGGTTCTTTCTCATCGGGTATATCTACGATTTCTGGACCCTCAACGATCAGATCACGGTCTTGAACGCCCGCGAAGCGTAAAACCGGGGCCGGTCCGGCCACGACGATTCACGGGGGAGAGCCTTCACCTTGCGTGCAGAACCATTTGCGCTGCAATTCTTTCAGATCTCCGTCCGTCTCCATGTCCTGCAAGGCGTCGTTGATTTTTTGGAGCAACCAGGGCTGTCCTTTGCGCAGCGCGATGGCCACGTCGGAACCCGGATCGGGGTTGCTCAGCACTCGCACGGCAACACCCTGCTCCGTTGCCAGATACCACCCCACCTCAAGCGGCATGATCGCCGCCGCTGCCTTGCCTTGGCCCAGAAGCGCCATGGCCTCCTCTTTGGTTCCGGTCTGCATGATGCGGATATTCTGGTAGATGCCCAGTTCCTTCCAGTGCAACTCCACAAAGGAGTGCCGGTCTCCGGTGATGATGCGCCCGAAGAGATCGTCAACGGGTGCTTGCGGTGCTGTTCGCGGATACGAACACTGCGTCGTGGCGTTTGGCGTAGGGGGTCGAGAATTCAAAATAATCAAAGCGGAAGGCGTTGACTTCCATGCCCGCGACAAGATCGATGCGGCCGAAGAGCAGCATGTTCAAGACATCGTCCCATTTGCGCTGCTCAAATACGGCTTCTTTTCCGAGTCGGGCACAGATCGCTCTCGCCACGTCGACATCGAATCCGGCCGGTTCTCCGTCCAGAGTGAACTGATACGGCGGAAACCCTGTTGCGACGCCGCAGTAAAGGGTTCTTTCCTGGGCCGAAAGCTGGACAGACGGCAATACGGCAAGCAGGAGGAGAAAAATGAGAACTCGCATCATGAAGACTCCGCAGGAAATGGGGAACATTTCGATATGCCATTACCTGATGCCGGTTCGTTGAACAAGGCCGGGGAGGAGACGGTTCAGCCTTTTGAACGGATGCGTGCATGGCCAGCGTTGCCTTGCGTCTGACGAAACCCATTTAAAAAAAATGGCGTGCGGACAGGTCCGCACGCCGTATGGCAATAGCCAGGAATGAAGATCAGGACTTGAGGACGGTCTTTTCCATGTAAATGATGGTGCCAACCAGGGCCGCGATGAAGAGAATGGCGATCAGGACGCCGGAACCGCCGCCGGAAGACGGGGCTTCAGTGGCTTCGGCAGTGGCGGCTTCGACTTGCGTAGCTCCATTTTCAGGCTGGGCCGCGCTTTCTTCTGCGGCCACATCCTGCACAACGGGCTCGTCATTGACGGGCTGTGCTTCCGTCTGTTCTTCGATTACCGGCTCTGCGGCGGCTTCTTCGGCAGGAGCCTCGGCAATAGTCTCGGCAGTGTCTTCTGCAACCGCTTCAACAGGTGCCTCGGCGGGAGTGTCAACCGCAGCTTCAGGCTCTTCCTGCGCGGCTGGCGTGCCAAGCAGGTACAGGCCAACCAGAGTCTGCAGCTCTGGATGCGCGCCAAGCATGGTGACCATGCCATCAGCGTTCACTACCGCGCCCTGAGCCGAAACCCGGCCTTTGAGAACAGCGTGGATCAGGTCCGGGGAGGCCTGCACGATGTTGGCGTAGGCCGCCCACACTGCTTCCGGTTCCTGGCCGAGGACGACCACGAGCGGCGCGATCAGGTCCGCGTCTTTCACGGCAAGGCTGGTCTCGGGCCCAAAGGCTCCCTCGGGCCTGATCACGGCCAGTCGCGACTCGGGCAGGCCGAAAAGGTCGGCTACCGGGACGTCAATGGCCGGGTCGGCAACGACAATGGCCAGGGTGGCGGGCTCCAGGCTTTGCTGCAGGGCATATTTTTCATTGCCCAGCATGAGGGCCTGCAGGGCCGCTTCGGGCGCGGCGGCCGGCGCGCTGGCCGCAACGGTGCAAAAGAGCAGCGTCAGGAAGAGGATTCTTTTCATGCACAATTTCCTTGTCAAATGAAGTTTGCGTTCTAGGGCGCTTCCGGGAACAACACGTTTCCGGAGCACAGGCCTTCTTTGTATGCCTCTATGGCGTCCTTGTGCGCGCTAGCCGACACGTCGACCCCGCAGAACCTGCAGGTGATGCGCGCTACGGCTCACCTGCCCGTGATCTGCGCTGGCTTGCCGCAGATCGGGCAGGGTATGTTGTCTTCGTGATTCAGGATCGAATCTGTCATTTTTCCAGCTGCTGGATTCCTTCCACTACCCAGTGGCCAGCGCCGCCTGATTCATAGCGACTGAAATGCCACGCCTCGCGAACCTGTTCGGCCGGGGCCGAGGCGGAATCCTCACGCAACATGGAGTCGAAAAGGACCGTGGCGATGGTCTGGTTGCCGACGGTCTTGACTTCCAGCAGGGAGGCTTCCAAAAACAGGATTTCCGTCTTGCCCGGACCAGGGTCCGCTTCGGCCTGAGACTTGATTTCGGCGAAAACCTCCGCAGAGGTGAACTGGCGCAGGTCGTCCAGGTCGCGGGCGTCCCATGCGGCCTGCAGGCGGGTGTATGCGGCCTTGGCGCCGCCGAGAAAGTCTTTCTCGTCGAATCCGGCCGGATATTGCGGGGCCGAACTTGATGTATGCTGCTGCGCGGTGCGCAGGTTGTCCCAGGCTCCGCGATTCATGTCATGGGTTTGTGAAGGTCCCCCGGCAGTTTGCGTGGCAGGTTGTCTGCTACGCAGAAAACGGAACAGCAGGAAGAGGCCGCCGCCGATAAGCAGAATGTCCATCATGCCTATTCCGGAAAACGCTCCCCCAAAAAAGAGGGAACCAAGCAGTCCGCCCATGAGCATGCCGCCGAGCATTCCCCCGAGCATGCCGCCGCGTGCGCCACCAGTGGGGGCGGCACCGGGAGTGGCCTGCTTCGTAGGTGTGGACGCGGGTGCTGCGGGTTTGGAGTAGGACGGCTTGCTCCCGAATGAGCCACCGCCGCCCATGCGTTTGGCGTCGGCCAGTTCGGGCATGGTCAGCAGGATGAGGCCCAGGCTGAGAATGATGGCTCCCAGGAATGAGAATTTTGTCACAAGTCCTCCTTGAAGAGTTTGATTCCGCAACCGAGATGGATGCGGGAAGGAAACTGGTACAGTAATGCGCGTTATCAGTAAATATAATTACGAGGCGCGCACTGGGAAGGGCTGTGCACCAAAGTCAGCCCACGGGTAAAAAAAAAGGCAGGAGCGAAATTTTCGCACCTGCCAGGGAAGCCGGGTACCCGGAAACAACTGTTACCGCTGCTTCCTTTCGGACCTGACGGGGTTGGCAGCGTTTCCGCCACCCGACTTCCCTTTCATTTTTCAATAATGGCGGAGAGGAGAGGATTCGAACCTCCGGTACCCGTTGAGGTACACACACTTTCCAGGCGTGCGCCTTAAACCAGACTCGGCCACCTCTCCGCGATCGGGAAAAACGTCTCTATGTCAGAGGACTTTGTTTGGCAAGGGAAAAATTGCCTCAATTCGCAATTTTGGATTCCAGGCAACGTCCCGGCCCGATTCTCTCCTGCCGTTGACAATTTGCAAAATGAAAGCATATTTTGAATGCATTATGAATTCATAAAAAGGGGGCATCGATGAAGACTTTGAGTATTCGCGGTGTGGATGAGGATTTGGGCAGGCTCCTCAAAGTCGCCGCAAAAAAGGAAGACAAAAGTGTCAATAACTTCGTGCTCGATGTGCTGCGCAAACAGGTCGGAACGGCCAAGGAGAAGCGCTTTTCACGCGAGTGGCATGATCTGGACACCCTTTTTGGAACTTGGACCGACGTGGAATATTCCCAAATCCAGGGCAGAATCGATGCGCAGAGACAGGTCGATGAGGAACTCTGGAAATGAACAGGATACTCATCGATACCAATATCTATTCCGGCGCTCTGCGTGGTGATCAGGAGATTGTCGGCGTATTGCGGCAGGCTGAGCACATAGGGCTGAGCGTCATCTCCATGGGAGAACTCTTTTCCGGGTTCAAAGGGGGGACGCGGGAAGAGGAAAACAAAAGGGAGCTCGGAATATTTCTCGACTCTCCCCGGGTGACCCTTTACCCCATCGACGAGTATTCAGCCCAGCATTATTGCGCCGTCCTGCACCAGCTCCGCCGCAGCGGGACGCCTATACCCACCAACGACGTCTGGATCGCGGCCACGGTCTTCCAGCATGGGCTTCCCCTGTTCACGCGGGACAGCCATTTTTCCAAAATCGAAGGTTTGTTGCTGAGATAAATTCGCTTGTGGGAAGCAGGATGGACGGTATTTTCAAGCCGAATGGCTGTACGCCACCCAAGTCATTGCGAAAAGCCGGGTTCTGCGAGGGAGTCTTCGCTTAGCCCGACTTTCGCGTGTAGCCCGACTTTCGACGTGGCAATCCGTATCCTTGATTTTGAGGGCGGCGCAGGGCGGCCGCGGGTCGGGGTGATCCTGGTTGATGGCGGATCAGAGCTGCCCCTTTACCCAGGCCTGAATCTGGCCTGCGGGCATGGCTCCGGCCGTGCGAGCGGTTTCTCTGCCCTGCCGGAAGAGCACCAGGCTTGGTACGGACTGGATGTTGAAGCGGGAAGGAACGGCGCGCTGGGCCTCGGTGTCCATTTTAGCCAGGATCACCTGTCCCTGAAGAGCCGAGGCGGCCTGGGCAAAGGCCGGGGCCATCATCTTGCACGGCCCGCACCAGGGCGCCCAGAAATCGACCAGCACGGGCAGGGTGGAACGAGAGATAAAGCGCTCAAAGTTCTGGTCTGTAAGATCCACTGGATGAGCAGGAAGGAGAGGGGTGGCGCATTTGGCGCAGACCGGGTTCTGGCGGATGCGCTCGGTCAGTACGGCGTTGACGGTCTGGCAGCCAGGGCAGACGGCATGTATTTTTTCCATGAGGGTGACCTCCGGTTTGGTTTGTTGTGTTTGGGAACATATTGGGAATAAACATCTTTAAGCGTAGGGCAAGGTGGTAGGAGGAGATGGCGGCAGGCGACACACGGCCCGTTGTCGACATGGCCCTCAGCCCCGCCGGAACTCCTTCGCTGGCCTCGTAGAGTTGAATCGTTGCGTGCAGAACGGAAAATCTGGACAGTACGCCAGGCAACGATTCAACAAACGATGCCCGGCTCAGTCAGACAGCCGACGAGGCCGAGGACCATGTCGACAACGGGCCTTGAGGTGCTGGTGGAAGATTATTAACTGACAGCGAAGAATCTTACTGGGGGAATTCGCTCGAACATACGCATCCTTCAATCCGTCATTGCGAGAAGCCAGGCTCTGCGTGGGAGTCTTCGACGTGGCAATCCATCTTCTCCTGCGTCCGCTTCATGTACGTGATCCGTAACGACGATAACACGCGACGGACGACTCAAAGAATGAAACGGAAGCCAACAAAAAACCCCTTCGCAGGAAGGGGTTCAATGTAGGAAGTTGGCTGCAAGAGCCTCAAATGCCCATGATGTTGTATCCCGAATCCACATAGATGACCTCGCCGGTGATGGCGCGGGACAGGTCCGAGGCCAGGAACAGGCCGGTCTTGCCGACGTCTTCCTGGATGATGTTGCGGCGCAGGGGGGCGCGTTCCTCGATGGTGGAGAGGATGGTCTTGAAGCCCGAGATGCCGGACGAGGCCAAGGTCTTGAGCGGCCCTGCGCTGATGGCGTTGACGCGGATGCCGCGTTCGCCGAGGTCCATGGCCAGGTAGCGCACGCTGCACTCCAGCGCCGCCTTGGCCACGCCCATGACATTGTAATGGGTAATGACCTTTTCTGCGCCGTAATAGGTCATGGCCATAATGGAGGCGTTGTCGTTCAGGAGGCTCTCGTAGGCCTTGCTGATGGCCACCAGCGAATAGGCCGAGATATCAAGGGCCAGGTGGAATCCCTCGCGTGAGGTGTCGACATAGCGGCCTTTGAGGTCATCGCGGTTGGCGAAGGCCACGGAATGGACCAGGATGTCGAAATTGCCCCATTTTTCCTTTACCATTTCAGCGGACTCCGCGATGGCCGCGTCGTCGGCCACGTCGCACTGGAACAGAAAATCGCTGCCAAGCTCCTCGTGGATGGGCTCGACCCTTTTCTTGAGCGCCTCCCCCGCATAGCTCAGGGCGATGGACGCGCCATTGTCTTTGAGTTCCTTGGCAATGGCGTAGGCGATGCTCTTGTCGTTGGCCACGCCGAAAATCAGGGCTTTTTTCCCTTGAACGAGCATGGATTGTCTCCGGTAGTTTGTGCCTTACGGCAATTGCAAGGGGGAACCCGTCAGCAGTTCGTACGCTTCGAGGTATTTTTTCTGTGTTTCGGCAATGACTTCTGTGGGGAGCGCTGGCGGCGGCGGGGTCTTGTCCCAGCCCGTGCCGCTCAGCCAGTCCCGCAGGTACTGCTTGTCGAAGCTCGGCTGCGCCTGGCCTGCGACGTATTTGTCCGCCGGCCAGAAGCGGGAGGAGTCGGGGGTCAGCACTTCGTCGATGAGCAGGATGTCCTTTTCGTTCAGGCCGAACTCGAATTTGGTGTCGGCGATGATGATGCCGCGCTCGGCGGCCAGGTCGCGGCCTCGGGAATAGATGGCCAGGGACAGCTCCTGGATTTTCTTGAGCAGCCCTTCGCCGATGCGCGATCTGGCGTCGGCCACGGTGATGTTCTCGTCGTGGGCGCCCAGGTCCGCCTTGGTCGATGGGGTAAAGAGCGGCGTCTCCAGCTTATCGGAATCGACCAGTCCGGTGGGCAGCTTGTACCCGCACACCATGCCCGTGGCCTTGTAGTCCTTGAAGCCCGACCCGGTGAGGTAGCCGCGCACGATGCACTCGATGGGCAGGGGCTTTGCCTTGCGAACCACCACGGACCGGCCTTCCAGTTCATCGGCATAGGGGGCAAGGGCGGCGGGAAAGTCGCGCACGTCCGTAGCCAGCAGGTGGTTGGCAGCCAGGTCCTTGAATGCATCCATCCAAAAGAGGGTGATCTGGTTGAGAACCACTCCCTTGTAGGGGATGGGCTCGTTCATGATCACGTCAAAGGCGGACATGCGGTCCGTGGTTACGATGAGCAGGGTCTGCGGATCGATCTCGTAGATATCGCGAACCTTTCCGCGTGACAGGAGCGGAAATTCGCGAATTTGGGTCTTGGTCACTATTTTCATGGTTTCTCCAGACGTTGTTCGACGCTGCGGGCATGGGCTTCCAGGCCTTCCAGACGGGCCAGACGGGCCACCTTGGACCCGTGGGCGTTCAGGAATGCCTGATCGGTACAGATGAGGCTGGTCTTCTTGCAGAACGTGTCCACTGACAGGGCCGAGGAAAAGCGCGCCGTGGACAGGGTGGGCAGCACGTGGTTTGGCCCGGCGAAATAGTCGCCCACGGGCTCTGGCGTGCTGTGCCCCATGAATACGGCCCCGGCGTTGCGCACGGAGCCGATAAGCGCCCAGGGATCGGACACGCTCAGTTCGAAATGTTCGGGAGCCAGGCGGTTGATGAGGTCCATGCCAACATCAAGGTCCGGCACGTGAATGAGCGCGCTCCACTCGGCCAGGGATCTGGCCGCGATCTCGTGGCGCGGCAGGGCGGCGAGCTGGGTTGACAGCTCACTCTGCACCGCGGCCAACAGATCGCGGTGAGGGGAGACGAGGATGCTCGAAGCCAGGGGATCGTGCTCGGCTTGGGACAGCATGTCGGCGGCAAGCCATTTAGGATTGGCGGAGGCATCGGCCAGGATGGCGATTTCGCTCGGGCCCGCGATCATGTCGATGCCGACCTGCCCGACCAGCAGGCGCTTGGCCGTGGTCACGAAGATGTTGCCGGGCCCGGCAATGACGTCGACCCGGGGTATGCTTTCGGTGCCGTAAGCCAGGGCCGCTATGGCCCAGGCCGAGCCGCACATGAACACGTGCGAGAGCCCCAGGATGGCGGCGGTGGCCAGGATGTAAGGATTCAGGGTTCCGTCTTTACGCGGCGGGCTGACTACGCAGATGGTCTGCACGCCTGCGACCTGTGCGGGGATGGCGTTCATGAGCAGGCTGGAAATGAGCGGAGTCTCACCGCCCTGTCCGCCGGGCACGTAAAGCCCGGCGCGGTCCACGGGCAACACGAGCTGACCAAGGGTGGTGCCGGGAGCGGGAGTCGTAATCCAGGAATTCTGCTTCTGGCGCAGGTGAAATTCACGGATGTTGGCTGCTGCCTCGCGGATGATGTCCGCATCGGCGGCGGGAATCTGCGTAAGGGCCTGGGCAATGTCTTTTTCCGGGACACGCAGTGCCTCGGCGGACATGTCCGGACAGTCAAAGCGCCGGGTGTACTCGGCCACGGCCTCGTCTCCGCGACTGCGAACCTGGGCCAGGATGTCGGCCACCAGCGGCTCGACATTGTCCTCCCCCGCGTCGCGTCGCGACAGCCAGGAGTCGATGCCGGGCCAGTCGGCAGGGGACGTATATTCAAGAAGTCTCAAAGGCATGAAAAGCTCGCATGGGTTCTTTATGTATGATGATGGGTGGACAAAGTCATGGATTCCCGTTTTCACGGGAATGACAGTGGTGCATACACCCTTTTCCGTCATTCCCGCGAAGGCGGGAATCCATGCATCCCTTCTCCCTGGGAGGCGCTTTACCAAAAAAAATAGTATGCCCCGAACCCCTCAAAAGTCAATTCCTACATCAGGGGTTAACTACCGCGTCCAGGGTTAATCAGTGGTGAAAAACGCGCAAAAAAAGGGCCGGAGTTTTGCGTCTCCGGCCCAAAGTGGCGTCAGGTGTGAAAACCCGAATTAGAACTTGTAAGAGAAGCCGACGGTTGCGAAGTAGGAAGCATCGAGGTCGTCGCCCTTAGGATTGGCGGCTTCGTAACCTTCGCTGGAGCCCTTGAAGTAGCCCAGTTCGTTGATGGCGGCCAGGTTTTCATAGATCATGTACTTGTTGACGAAGTACACTTCCCAACCGTTGTCTTCTTCGGTGAAGAGGCTGGTGCCGTCGTCGCCGGTGCCCTTGGCATAAGCGATGACCAGCTTATGGCTCAGCTTCTCAACAAAGGAGATGTTGTCCAGTACCAGGCCAACAGTCCACAGGCCGGTTCCGTCGTTGCCGACGCCAAGCGGATCAGTGGCCCAGCTGTCATAAGTGGTGCCGAAAGCACGGGCACCACCAATATAGGGAGTCAGGCCCCAGCCTTCGGCCAGAGTGGGCAGGTTGTTATCTTCGTTAGCATCGTCATCTTTGCCGGTCGCGTAGGTGGTGAACAGGGTGGCGGTCAGCATGTCCATCTTGTAGGAAGCGGCCAAAGCGGCGTACCAGCCCTTGGTTTCGTAGTCGTCATTTTCGCCGACGCCGTAGATCAGGTCAGCGGCGAAGGTCAGCGGATCAAACATGGTCAGAGCTGCGTTGGCACCAATAACCCAAACGGTGGAGTCATCCAGTGCACCAGTGGTGCCGCCGGTGGAGTTATAAGACTTATCGGAGTTCTGGCCAATCCAAGCATAACCAAAATAAGGAGTAATGGAGAAGCCGTCCAGGGTGACAGGAGCGGCAATGAAGGCCATGTCAACATCGTCTTTGGTGACTGTGGCGTTTGTCAGGGGCGCGTCGTTGATGTTGGCGGATTTGTCAGTGCCACGGGTGTAACCAACGGTAATGCCGAACATGTCGTTGATGGGAGCGCTCACGATCAGAGCGGGGGCGTCATCATCAAACACGGGGTTGCCGAAAACGCTGGGCAGGGCAACATACTGCAGACCGGCTTTAACGTTGATGGCAGTGTCGGGGAAGTTGAAGTCGAGGTAAGCATGCTTGACTTCGATTTTGCCAGTTCCGTCGGTGCCCCAGTCTCCGCCAGTTCCTTCGCCCCAAACCTGGTCAATTTCCAGGCCCAAGACGGCCTTCAGGTTTTCGTTGGCGAAATAGGTGAAGTAGTTACGCATGCGTTGGGTGGTCATGTAGTGGTCGCCATCGGAATAACTGGAATCATGGTCGAGCAGGTTGGCGGACCACATGCCGTAAACATCCAAGTGTCCTTTCACCTTCAGTTCGGTGGCGGAAACCGTGGTGGCTGCGCCGAACAGCATGGCTGCCAGCAGAGCTACGAGTGCAAAACGTTTCATGTTCTTTCTCCTTTTGCATTGAAAAAAACAAATCATCTGACGCCTGAAAATGGCCTATGATAAACTCTGTCCAAAAAGCAAGCCTTTTTTGTCCATTTTGGACGAAAAGTTTAATATTTTTTACTGTACAGTTTTTTGGCCTTCGGTTCCGGGTTGGGAAAGATCGAGCGGATAGGCCACGACCATCGTCTTCTTCCGTGCCGTGCCGGCCATTCCCGTGTGCGTGTTGATGTTGACTATCAGGTCGAGGGAGCCATCATTGTCCAGATCGGCCAGACTATAGTCCGTTACCGTGCCTTTTATGCGGGCTGTTTTCCATTGCAGGCTCATGCCCACCCCGTCCCAGTACAGGGAATGGATCTCTCCTTGGGGGTAGTCACGGTAGTTGGAAAAAATTTGCGCCGAGACCGAAATATTTCGACTGACGATCAGTTCGAAACGGTTGTCCTTATCCAAGTTTGCCGGGATGGTGCGAAGCGGGATGAAGACCTTGTCCTGGGGGGCCTGCTTTCCATCCGGGGCCTTCAAGCCCAAAGCGGCGGAGTGATACTCGATGCCCAGATTCGAACCGGCATATGTTTCTTCAGTTACGGCCAAGAGCGAACCGCTGGAACTGAAGATGCGCATGCGGTCGAAATCGTCAATCATGATGATCTGGTAGTCGTTTTCAAAGGGAAGGAACGTCACGTTGAACACGTTTCCGCCCATGGGCAGGTTGACCGCCGGGCCCGGCTCATATTTGCCGTCGCTCTTGACCATCTGGTGAATCTTGCTTTCCATGTACTTGATCCTGCCGACACCCTGTCCAACAAGCGTGGAGGCATAGGACGGCGGCATGTTCAGCACGCCCAGAAAATAGGGGATGAAGTCCTGCTGAATGGAAAACGAGGAGCCGTTGAATTCCACGATGAGGGACCTGGGGTCCTTGTCGATAGCCGCCGAGACGATCAGTTCATGACGGCCGTTTCTGTTCAGGTCGATACTGTTGAGTCGAACGTAGTTGCGGTTTGGCGGCAGCTGCATTTCCGCGATCTGGCGCATCTGGCCTTCCTGAATTCGGTAGGCGACAAGGGTGCTGTCCGTCATCAAAAACACTTCATTCTTCCCGTCCCCATCCCCATCACACACCACCATCCCCCGCGAAGCAAAGGGCATGGTCTGGCTGCGCCAGCGACCCATGGAGGTGTCGGCGTCCTGGTATTTGAGCGAGGGGTTGGCGTAGGCTGTGCCAGCCTGGGTTTCGTTGACGATGAGGGCTTCGTTCATGGGGCGGACCACGGGCTGGGCCTGGGCCGTGGCCGTTTCGGGGCGGCCGAAGACCTGGGCGTTGATGCTGGCGGCCACGGTCTCAAGGCTGGGGATGACCTGGCTGAGCTGGGTCTGCACGGGGCGGGGCTGGTTTGCGCCCTGGGGGTCAATGGTGTTGACGTCCAGGCTGCATTCCTGGCCCATGACGGTCATCGAGCCCCAGACCAGATAGTCCGCGCCCAGGGCCTGGCGGATCTTGTCGGCGGAGGCGGCGTCCGTGGGCAGGGCGGTGACGGCTTTCTTGACCGCTGCTGAATCCAGGGGCGTGAAATTCTCGGGCCAGGTCAGACGCGTGGTCAGCATGCTCTGGATGCCCTGGCTTAAGTATTGATACTCCTGCGGTCCGTGCACCCCGAAAGGCAGCACCGCAAAGGTCTTGGCCTCCTGGGCCAGGGCCGGAGCGGCGCAGAGCAGCAGGACGGCGAGGGTGGTGAGAAGTCTCTTGAACATTGTCTCCTCCGGGAATACAGATTTCGGACTTTGCCGGTTGGTTGTGGCACAATAAAGTGGTTCTTCATGGTAAGGAATCCGGGGAATGTCAACAGCCGCGGTGGATGCGACGGGTTGGGCAGGGGGTGATTTGGGCGGGACGCGGGGAGTTGCTGCAGTCTTAGAAATGGATTTCACGCATAGCCTGACCTGCCGCGTCGAGGACTCCTCGCAATGATGGGATAGACCCGCCCCCCCATATGCCCATGGCATAACGGCATCGAATGTGCCATAAGTGTGTATCACCTAACACTTAATCTAGGGAGGCGGGTCATGAAACAAGTATGCCGTATTGGGCTTGATATCGCAAAGCATAAATTCCAGGTGCACGGCATGGACAAGCACGGAAAAGACGTTTTCAACAAACAGCTGAACAGAAAGGATGTTCTGGCTTTTTTTGCCAACCTTCCCGTTTGCAAGGTGGGTTTGGAAGCCTGCGGCGGTGCTCATTACTGGGGGCGGGAGATACAAAAACTGGGACACACTGTAGGTTTGATTTCGCCTCGTCACGTGAAGCCGTTCGTTATCAACAATAAAACTGACGCTGCAGATGCCCGGGCCATCTGTGAAGTCGCAGGACGACCGTCAACACGTTTTGTGTCGGTCAAAACAGAAGAGCAACAAGACATGTCTGCCTGGCATTGTATCCGTGAGCGGTTGCTCAAAAACCGCACCGCCCTTGCGAACCAGATACGCGGTCTTCTGTCCGAAAGAGGAATTATTTTGCCTCAAGGCATCACCCATGTCCGCAAGCGCTTGCCCGAAATTGTGGAAGATTCTCAGAATGGACTGAGCATGCCGGCTCGTGATTTCTTCTCCGACCTCTACACAGAACTCCATGAGGCTGACGAACGTCTTGCCGAATTGGATCACAAGATGGAGACAATCACAAAAGCCAACGAGCATTGCACTCGACTGATGAAGGTACCTGGTATTGGCCCAGTGACAGCCTCCGCACTTGTTGCCCATGTGGGCGATGCCAAACAGTTCAAAAATGGCAGAGAGCTGGCTGCATACTTGGGGTTGACGCCCAGAGAGCATTCTTCCGGCGGAAAACAGAAACTCCTTGGCATCACCAAACGAGGCAACACATATATCCGCAAACTGTTGATACAGGGGGCTCGGAATGTTTGCCGGGCTTGGTCCGGCGTTGTGGATACAGCCAATGATAAACGCAAGGCGTGGCTTCAAGGAGTGGTTGCTCGACGAGGGCAATTTGTGGCCTCAGTGGCTCAGGCGAACAA
>SWCG01002263.1_pt1 | contig 73791 bp, 70 predicted proteins | sample 4690071 | NCBI WGS metagenome assembly SWCG01 (sample SAMN10267281, study PRJNA491770) | bioreactor metagenome | isolation source: DHS bioreactor inoculated with subseafloor sediment | place: Japan: off Shimokita Peninsula | collected 2012-10 | reverse complement strand
CCCCCCGCGGTCGCCACCTCGATGCGGCTTGCCCCCGCGTCGAGCGCGTTTTCAACGAGTTCCTTCACCACGCTTGCCGGCCGCTCGATCACTTCGCCGGCGGCAATCTGGTTGATGACGGTGTCGGAGAGCTGGCGAATGGTCATGCGGTGATTTTACGGGGATTCGGGCAGGTTGCGAAGGGTGACGTGGCGCGCAGCTGCTATTTGTGCGCAGCCTTTATTGATCGTCGAATGGCTGTGTGTCGGCACCCTTTGAAGCTGAGCGAGGTTCCAGTGCTCGGGGATAGGGAAGGGTGGCGTCCGCACAATGCTCACCACCATGGGATGACCGCCGCTTCAACCGAATTTTGCGGGGTTCGAGAGCCATCGAAAATAAAATGAGTTTTTTTTGAACCTTCTTCTGTGCCCAGGCGACTGACGCTTGAAGGGATCATTCAACAGGAGAAAATCATGAAACCTTTCTACAAGCACCTCGCCGCCACTTTCGCTCTCGCCGTCATCGGAGGCATTGCGCTTCCAGGAGCCGCCAACGCCAACGGCACCCATCCGGATGGTCACGGTGGAGCAGTCTGCAAGGGCGCAGGCCCGTGTCTCGTGCTGGAACTCGACTGTAAGGGCACCTACACGGATGCAACCGACAGCAACGGCACGGTCTACGGCAAATGTTCCCAGGTCTCCAAGACCAAGGCCACGCGGGGCATGAAGGCGCTCAAGCAACGCTAGGCCAAAGGCAGTCAGGCAAGATCGCCTGCTGCACGCCAGAAAGTGATAGATCGGGACAGGGTTTCTGAGAAACGCTGAACCGGTCTGGCGCCCCGGAAAATCCCAGCCCAACCCTCCCTTTTGCATATGAGCCTGTCGCCCTGTTGGGTGGCGGGCTCATTCCATTTTTGCCGGAAAGAGCGTCGATTCATCCGTTACCGGAACAATTCCCTTCCAAAAAATCATTCTAGATGCAGGTCAACTTCGCCTCGGATACTGTATTGTGCGCCGCGAGCCGAGGGCAGCTCTTGTGCCCGGTCGATGTCGTATCGTTGCGTTGCCGCCTAAAATGAGGGAACGCAGTCCGCTTCAGGGAAGGCATAGCGAATATGGAAGCATCCAAGTCGAAATCCTCTCACGCCAGCTTCGTCTGGGACGATCCGTTCCTGCTTGAAGATCAGCTCACCGATGAAGAGCGTATGATCCGCGATGCGGCGGCCGCTTTTGCCGCCGACAAGCTCGCACCTCGCGTCGAGCACGCTTACATGAATGAGGAAACGGACCCGGCGATCTTCCGCGAAATGGGTGAGGCCGGCCTGCTCGGCGTCACCATTCCCGAGGAATATGGCGGCGTTGGTGCAGGCTATGTGTCCTACGGGCTTGTCGCCCGTGAGGTGGAGCGCATCGATTCCGGCTACCGTTCGATGATGAGCGTGCAGTCCTCTCTCGTCATGCACCCGATCTATGCCTATGGCTCCGAAGAGCAGCGCAAGAAGTACCTGCCCAAGCTTGCGTCCGGCGAATTCATCGGCTGCTTCGGCCTGACCGAGCCGGATGCCGGTTCCGATCCGGGCTCCATGAAGACGCGCGCCGAAAAGATCGATGGCGGCTACCGCCTGAGCGGGTCCAAGATGTGGATCTCCAACGCGCCCATAGCCGATGTGTTCGTCGTCTGGGCGAAGTCCGCGGCCCACGACAACAAGATTCGTGGTTTCGTGCTCGAAAAGGGCATGAAGGGCCTTTCCGCTCCCAAGATCGGTGGCAAGCTCTCGCTCCGCGCTTCCATTACCGGCGAAATCGTCATGGATGGTGTCGAAGTCGGAGAAGATGCGCTTCTGCCCAATGTCTCCGGCCTCAGCGGCCCCTTCGGCTGTCTGAACCGCGCCCGCTACGGCATTTCCTGGGGCGCGATGGGCGCTGCCGAGGATTGCTGGCACCGCGCCCGCCAGTATGGCCTCGATCGCAAGCAGTTCAACCGCCCGCTAGCCCAGACGCAGCTCTTCCAGAAGAAGCTTGCCGACATGCAGACGGAAATCGCGCTTGGCCTCCAGGGGTCGCTGCGTGTCGGCCGCCTGTTCGATGAAGGCAAGATGGCTCCTGAGATGATTTCGCTCGTCAAGCGCAACAATTGCGGCAAGGCGCTCGACATTGCGCGTCAGGCCCGCGACATGCATGGCGGCAACGGCATCCAGATCGAATACCACGTCATGCGCCATGCGCAGAACCTGGAGACGGTCAACACCTACGAGGGCACGCATGACGTTCACGCGTTGATCCTCGGCCGCGCGCAGACCGGCTTGCAGGCGTTTTTCTGATCGACGGCACGGCGCTCGCCCTTCATCCGTCTGCCGGCACCTTTTCCCCATAAGCGGAGAAGCGGTGAGGATGAGGGGCGAATGCCCCCGGCTGCCCTGCTTTGCGCTGGCGCGGCAGGGCAATGCAAGATTGTCAATGGTCGAAAGCGGCCGCGCTCTGTAGTAGAAGAGGGGAAGCCAGTTCCCCTGTTTCAGAGCGAGGCATTCATGTCCGACGCCTTCCTTTCCCATCTTCGCAATGAACTTGAGGGATTGCGGCAAGCGGGACTGTACAAGTCCGAGCGCGTCATCACCTCCACGCAGTCCGCCCGGATCGAGAGCGGCGGGCGCAAGGTTCTGAATTTCTGCGCCAACAACTATCTCGGTCTTGCCGACAATGCCGAACTGCGTGAAGCTGCCAAGGTCGCGCTCGACCGTTACGGTTACGGCATGGCATCGGTGCGTTTCATCTGCGGCACGCAGGAGGAGCACAAGGCACTTGAAGCACGAATCTCCGGTTTTCTGGGATTTGAGGACACGATCCTCTATTCCTCCTGTTTCGACGCGAATGCGGGTCTTTTCGAAACGCTTCTGGGGCCTGACGACGCGATCATCTCCGATGCTCTGAACCATGCCTCGATCATCGACGGCGTGCGTCTTTGCAAGGCCATGCGCCACCGTTACGCCAACAATGACATGGCCGGGCTGGAGGAATGCCTGAAGCGGGCGGAGGGCGCTCGTTTCCGCCTGATCGCGACCGACGGTGTCTTTTCGATGGATGGCATCATCGCCAACCTTCAGTCCGTGTGCGATCTGGCGGAGAAATACGATGCCATGGTCATGGTGGACGACAGCCATGCCGTCGGCTTTGTCGGCGCACACGGGCGGGGCACGCCCGAATATTGCGGCGTTGAGGGGCGGGTCGATATCGTTACCGGCACACTCGGCAAGGCGCTGGGTGGAGCATCGGGCGGTTATACGAGCGCACGGCGCGAAATGGTGGACTGGCTGCGCCAGCGTTCAAGGCCCTATCTTTTCTCCAACACGCTGGCGCCGGTCATAGCGGCGGCGTCCCTCAAGGTGTTCGATCTGGTTGAAAACGGCGCGAGCCTGCGCGCCAGGCTCTATGACAATGCCCGCCGTTTCCGATCCGGGATGGAAAAGCTCGGCTTTGAGCTGGCTGGTGCCGACCATCCGATCATTCCCGTGATGCTCGGCGATGCGGCACTGGCGGAGCGCATGGCGGCGCGGCTGCTCGAAGAGGGGATTTACGTGATCGGTTTCTCCTTTCCGGTCGTTCCGAAAGGAGCGGCACGCATCCGCACGCAGATGTCGGCCGCCCATACTTCCGCGGATATCGACCGTGCCGTGGAGGCATTCGGCAGGGTGGGCCGGGAGCTTGGCGTGATCCCATGAGCCCCGGCGGCCACAACATTTCCTTCTGCAATCACATCGAGGAAGGTTGACCATGTCCAACATGATGAAGGCGCTCGTGAAATCCAGGCCCGAGGAAGGTCTCTGGATGGAGGAGGTCCCGGTTCCCGAGATCGGTCCCAACGATGTGCTCATCAAGGTCAGGAAGACCGCCATCTGCGGCACGGACGTCCACATCTGGAACTGGGATGAATGGGCGAGCAAGACCGTTCCCGTGCCGCTGGTGACGGGCCACGAATTTGTCGGCACGGTCGCCGATATCGGCTCCGCCGTGACCGAATACCATGTCGGCCAGCGCGTTTCGGGCGAGGGGCACATTGTCTGCGGCCACTGCCGCAACTGCCGCGCCGGTCGTGGCCATCTGTGCCACAACACGCTGGGGGTCGGCGTTCACCGCCCCGGCGCCTTTGCCGAATACATCGCCCTGCCGCAGCACAATGTGGTGGCTATCCCCGACAATATCCCCGATGAGATCGCCGCGATCTTCGATCCGCTCGGCAATGCCGTGCACACGGCACTCTCTTTCGACCTGGTGGGCGAGGACGTGCTGGTGACCGGCGCTGGCCCCATCGGCATCATGGGGGCGCTGGTGGCCCAGGCCGTGGGCGCGCGCAAGGTGGTGATCACCGACATCAATCCGGACAGGCTCGAACTGGCGCGCAAGCTGGGCGTGCAGCATATCGTCAATGCCGCGGAGGAAACGCTTCCCGACGTGATGCGCCAGCTCGGCATGACGGAGGGCTTCGATGTCGGCCTTGAAATGTCGGGCGCGGCACCTGCATTCCGTGACATGATCGATGCCATGAACAATGGCGGCAAGATCGCCATTCTGGGCATTGCCCCCACCGCCTTCGAGATCGACTGGAACAAGGTGATCTTCAAGATGCTGCATCTGAAGGGCATCTATGGGCGAGAGATGTTCGAGACCTGGTACAAGATGATCGCTCTCGTCCAGACACGGCTCGACCTGCGCGACATCATCACCCATCGCATCAAGGCGGATGATTTCCGTGAAGGGTTTGCCGCCATGCGCTCCGGCGGGTCCGGCAAGGTGGTGATGAGCTGGTAGGGTGGTTCAGCTGTGGTTGAGGGCGGCTCGTTCCAGCGCGGCCAGCCCGTTCATCAGCGCGGTACGCTCGGCGGGCTTCATGCGCTCCAGAAGGTCGTTCTCGAACGCGTGCGCCACCGGCACCATGTCGCGATAGGCTTTTTCACCGGCCTTGCTGAGGGCGAGCTGTTCCACTCTCCGGTCGCCCGGATCCGGCTTGCGCATCAGCCAGCGGCGCTGTTCCAGCGCGGCCACGGCGCGGCTTACCTTGGTCTTGTGCATCGAGGAATGCGCGCCGATCTCCGTTGCCGTCATGGTGCCGTACTGGCCGAGCGTGGCGAGCGTGCGCCATTCGGGCCGCGTGAGGCCGAGGCGGGCACGATAGGCTTGTGAAAAATCGCGGCTCACCGCATCCGTAAGCCGCGTCAGCCGATAGGGCAGAAAGGCTTCAAGAGCCAGAATGCTGTTGTCGCTCATGGTCGATTGGCCACTCCCAGATCAAATCCTCGCTCCTGCCTCGATTGATAGTTACATTCGTCATGGTTACGGTTGCAACCAATTTGTCGCGAGTTGGGAATTGGGAGGAAGGCCATGGGTGTTCAATACATGCCGGGCTTTGGCAACGACTTCGAGACCGAAAGCCTGCCGGGCGCCCTGCCACAGGGGCAGAACTCGCCGCAGCGCCCTGCCTATGGGCTTTATGCCGAACAGCTTTCGGGCTCGCCCTTCACCGCTCCGCGTGGCACCAACGAACGTTCCTGGCTCTATCGCATTCGCCCGAGCGTGAAGCATACGGGCCGCTTCAGGTCGGTTGGTTTCGCCGACTGGAAATCGGCACCCAATCTCGGCGACCATGAACTGGCGCTCGGCCAGTTGCGCTGGAATCCGATGCCCATGCCCAATGAGGAGACGGATTTCCTGTCGGGCGTGCGAACGATGACGACGGCCGGCGACGCGCAGGGGCAGGCGGGCATGGCGGCCCATGTCTTTGCCTTCAATACGTCCATGATCGACGATTATTTCTTCAATGCCGATGGCGAGCTTTTGCTCGTGCCGCAGGAAGGTGGGCTGCGGCTGAAGACCGAGATGGGCATCATGGAGATCCTGCCGGGGGAGATCGCCATCCTGCCGCGCGGCATGATCTTCCAGGTGGAACTGATGGACGGCCCGGCGCGCGGCTATATGTGCGAGAACTACGGCGCCAAGTTCACGCTCCCGGATCGCGGGCCGATCGGGGCGAACTGCCTCGCCAATCCTCGCGATTTCAAGACGCCCGTCGCCTGGTATGAGGACAAGGAAAGGCCCTGCCGCCTGTTCGTCAAATGGTGCGGCCAGTTCCATGTGACCGAGATCGGCCATTCCCCGCTCGACGTGGTGGCCTGGCACGGCAATTACGCGCCCTACAAATACGACCTGTCGACCTATTCTCCCGTCGGCGCGATCCTGTTCGATCATCCCGATCCGTCGATCTTCACCGTCCTGACTGCGCCATCCGGCGAGGAGGGCACGGCCAATATCGATTTCGTCATCTTCCCGCCGCGCTGGATGGTGGCCGAGCACACCTTCCGCCCGCCCTGGTATCACCGCAACATCATGAGCGAGTTCATGGGCCTTATCAAAGGCCAGTACGATGCGAAGGAGGAAGGCTTCGTGCCCGGTGGCGCTTCCCTGCACAACATGATGCTGCCGCATGGCCCTGATGCCTTCGGCTTCGACAAGGCCACGAAGGCAGAGCTGAAGCCGGTGAAACTGGAAGACACCATGGCGTTCATGTTCGAGACCCGTTTTCCCCAGCACCTGACACGCTATGCCGCCGAGACGGAAACGCTGCAGGACAACTACATCGATTGCTGGACCGATCTGAAGAAGCGCTTCAACGGAACGCCGGAGGGCGACTGGTCGTGATCGAAAGACTGGTGCTTCTGGGCACGAAGGGTGGCCCGGCGCTGAGGCCGGGCGGCCCCATGCCCACCTCCTGCCTCATCGAGATCGGTGGCCGCTCGGCGGTTGTCGATTGCGGCCTGGGCGTGACGAAAGGGTTGGTTGATGCCGGCTTGTCCCTGAAGGGGCTGGATCTCGTCTTCATCACGCATCTCCATTCCGACCATGTTCTGGAACTCGGCGCGCTCATCCACACGGCCTGGACCGCCGGCCTGGCGACGCCCGTCAGCGTGTTTGGGCCGGAAGGAACGCGCGACGTCTGGGTTCATTTCTGCCATTCGCTTTCCTATGACATTGAAACCCGCATCGTCGACGAGGGTCGCCCGGATATCCGCGGGCTGGTGACGGTGACGGAGTTTTCCGAGGGGCCGGTTTTCGAGGAGGGCGGCCTGTCGGTGGAGGCCCTGCGTGTCGATCACCCGCCGGTCAGCGAATGCTATGCGCTGCGCTTCAACGAGAGGGGCAGGTCGGTGGTCTTTTCCGCCGACACCTGCCATTTCCAGCCATTGGCGGCGTTCGCGCATGGTGCCGACTACCTCGTTCACGAGGCGATGCTGCTTGAGGGCGTCGACCGTCTCGTGGCCCGCACGGGCAATGGCGCGCGGCTGAAGGAGCACCTCATGGCAAGCCATACGCTTGCGGAGGATGCGGGACGGATTGCATCCGATGCCGGCTGCGCGCATCTTGTTCTCAACCACCTGATCCCCGCCGACGATCCGCAGGTCGGACCGGAAGACTGGGAACGGGCGGTGAGAACGACCTGGGAGGGTTCCCTTACCATCGGAAGGGACGGGCTCGAACTGCCGCTCAAGCGAGCGTCCGCGCCCAGAGCATGAAGGAAACAGCATGAAACTTGCCACGCTCAAGAACGGCAGGCGCGACGGCCGGCTGGTCGTCGTTTCGCGTGATCTGACGCGCTTCACCGACGCCTCGTTTCTTGTCCCCACGCTGCAGGCAGCGTTCGACGACTGGGCGCGCATCGCCCCGCATCTGGCAGCGCTTGCCGAAAGCCTGGAGCACGGCGCGGTTCCCTGGGACCGCTTCCACGAACACGACGCCATGTCGCCCTTGCCGCGTGCCTATCAGTGGGCCGATGGCTCGGCTTACGTGAATCATGTGGAACTGGTGCGCAAGGCGCGCGGCGCTGAGATGCCGGAGAGCTTCTGGACCGATCCGCTTATGTATCAGGGCGGCTCCGACAGTTTCCTCGGCCCCCGCGATCCCATTATCATGGCCGACGAGGCCTGGGGCATCGACATGGAGGGCGAGGTCGCCGTCATCGTCGACGATGTGCCGATGGGGGCCTCGCTGGATGAGGCGCGCGAGGCGATCCGTCTCGTCATGCTGGTAAACGACGTCTCGCTGCGCGGCCTTGTTCCGGCGGAGCTCGCGAAGGGGTTCGGCTTCTTCCAGTCGAAGCCTTCCTCGGCCTTCTCGCCGGCCGCCGTAACACCTGATGAACTGGGCGATGCATGGGATGGCGGCAAGCTGCATCTGCCGCTTTCGGTGGACTATAACGCCAGGCCTTTCGGCAGGGCCAATGCCGGCATCGATATGACCTTCGATTTCCCGACGCTGATTGCCCATGCGGCAAAGACGCGGTCCCTCTGTGCGGGTACGATCGTCGGCTCGGGCACCGTGTCCAACAAGCTGGACGGCGGACCGGGCAAGCCGGTGGATGAGGGCGGCGTCGGCTATTCCTGCATCGCCGAAATCCGCACCATCGAAACCATCGCACACGGCAAGCCGAAGACCCCCTTCATGCGCTTCGGCGACACGGTTCGTATCGAGATGCGGGATGAACAGGGGCACTCGATCTTCGGCGCCATAGAGCAACGCGTCGAACAGGGATAGGGGGCGATGGGATGAGCCTTTCGCCTCTGCAACGCCTTGCGCTTCTCTTTGCGCTTTTCAATCTTGCGGGAATTCCGTTCCTGCGCTGGGTGCTGAGGCCGGCTTTCGTATACCTTTACGATGCGCCGCCCTACTGGCCGGGCGTGGCGCTGGGGATCGGTTTCATCCTTTTCGTCATCGCCGTGAATGTCTCTTTCACGGTGCGTGCTTCTCGCAACGAGGGAAATGCGGCGCCTGCGCGCATCATGGCAGGCTGGACGGTCTTTTCGGCAATCTGTGGCCTCCTTCTGGGAGCCGTCAGCCCCTGGTCGATCGCGCGCAGTCTGGCGCTGATGGTCAGGCTTCAACTGGATTCATGAGGATACTTGCACAATGGCCAGGACATTCGCTTCCGCCGGCGATCTCAAGGAAAAGAAGATCTCCTTCGATGAGATCGGGCGCGATCTGTGGGCCTTCACAGCCGAGGGCGACCCCAACTCGGGCATCATCGTTGGCGATGAATCTGTGATGGTGATCGAGGCGCAGGCGACGCCGCGCCTCGCCGAAAAGGTGATTGAGAAGGTGCGTTCGGTCACGGACAAGCCCATCAGCCATCTGGTGCTCACCCATTACCATGCCGTGCGTGTGCTGGGAGCTTCCGCCTACGGTGCGCCCAACATCATCATGAGCGACAAGGCGCGCTCCATGGTGGTGGAACGCGGGCAGGAGGACTGGGATTCCGAGTTCGTGCGTTTCCCGCGCCTCTTCCAGGGGCATGAATCGATCCCCGGCCTCACCTGGCCGACCACCACCTTCTCCAACTCCATGACGGTCTATCTCGGCAAGCGGCGCGTCGACCTGATGTTCCTGGGGCGGGCGCATACGGCGGGCGACATCGTCGCCTTTGTGCCCGACGCCAATGTCATGTTTACGGGCGATATCGTGGAATATCACTCCGCCTGCTATTGCGGCGACGGCCACTTCCACGACTGGCCTTCCACACTGGAGGAAATCCGCGCCTTCGACCTGGATGCCATCGCGCCGGGCCGGGGCGATGCCCTCGTCGGAGACGCAATGGTCAATGACGCGCTGGACCTGACGGGCGATTTCGTCATGTCCACCTATCAGCCGGTGGCGCGCGTGGCGCAGGGCGGCGGCACCCTGAAGGAGGCGTGGGACGCCTGCCGGGCTTCCTGCGACCCGAAATTTGCCGATTACGCCATCTACGAACATTGCCTGCCCTTCAATGTCGCGCGCGCCTATGACGAGGCGCTGGGCATCGACACGCCGCGCATCTGGACCGCAGAGCGCGACAAGGCCATGTGGGAGGCGTTGCAGGGTTAAGGCACCATGTCGTGAGGCATGTGGGCTGCTTCGGACGACGGCCTGGGAGGGCGGCGGCCGGCGGGCGATCCGGTGAGGAGGGAGAAGTGCATGTCGGCACAGGCTGACTTGATGCGCAGGATGGCGCGGAACAATCGCTGGTCGAACGACCGGCTTTATCGCGCCGTGCTTGCGCTTCAGCCGGGTGAATTCGCGGGGGAACGCACGGGCTTCTTTCCCTCGATAGCGAAGACACTCAACCACATCCTGGCCATTGATCTTTATTATCTGGACGCTCTCCTGGAGGGCGGCGTCGGCCCCGCCGTTTTCTATGACTTCAAGTCCTTCGACGACCCCGCTGCCCTGGCCGAGGCTCAGGCCGTGGAGGATGAACGGCTGATGGCATTCTGCGATGCCCTTTCCGAAGAGGATATGGAGCGCCGCGTCGTTACGGACCGGGGTGAGGTGGGACTTTTTCCCGAGCGCATAGGCGATCTCCTGATCCACCTCTTTCTCCATCAGGTGCATCATCGTGGCCAGGTTCACGCCATGCTCTCCGGCACGTCGGTGAAGCCGCCGCAGCTCGACGAGTTCTTCCTCGATTTCGACGTGCCTTTGCGACGTGAGGAACTGATCAGGCTTCAACTGGACGACGAACGCTGATGCCGCGCTATTCCTACGAACCCTTCGCCTACACAACCCCGCCCGAGATTGCCGCTGGTCCCTCGGGGCAGCATCCGGTCGCCATCGTAGGGGCGGGGCCTGTCGGTCTTGCTGCCGCCATAGACCTCGCCCAGCGTGGTGTACGGGTGGTCGTCCTCGATGATAACGACGTCGTATCCGTCGGCAGTCGCGCCATTTGCTGGTCCAAGCGCACCCTTGAGATATTCGACCGGCTGGGCGTAGGTGAGCGCATGGTCGAAAAGGGCGTGACCTGGAAGGTCGGCCGTCTCTTCCATGGCGAGCGCGAGGTGTGGAATTTCGATCTCTTGCCCGAGGATGGGCACAAGATGCCTGCCTTCATCAATCTCCAGCAGTATTACGTGGAGCAATATCTGGTGGAGCGCGCCGCCGCGCTTTCAGATCTCATCGATCTGCGCTGGAAGAACCGCGTCGTTTCCGTGGAGCAGAGCGCCGGTGACGTGCGGCTCGGCATCGAGACACCCGATGGGCCCTACCATCTCGACGCCGCCTATGTGCTCGCTTGCGACGGTGCGCGCTCGCCGCTGCGGGCAATGCTGGGGCTGGACTTCGAGGGGCAGGTTTTCGAGGAACGCTTTCTCATCGCGGATGTGGAAATGAAGGCGGATTTCCCGTCGGAGCGCTGGTTCTGGTTCGAGCCGCCATTCCACAAGGGGCAGTCGGCGCTGCTCCACAAGCAGCCGGACGATATCTACCGCATCGATCTCCAGCTCGGCCCCGATGCCGACCCGGAGGAAGAGAAGAAGCCTGAAAACGTCATCCCGCGCATAGCGAAGGTTATTGGTCACGACCGTTTCGAACTCGATTGGGTCTCGGTCTACACATTCCAGTGTCGCAGGCTCGCCCGTTTCGTGCATGGGCGGATCATCTTTGCTGGAGACAGTGCCCATATCGTTTCGCCTTTCGGTGCGCGCGGCGGCAATGGCGGCATCCAGGACATCGACAATCTCTGCTGGAAGCTCGCCCTGGTCATACACGGCGAAGCGCCCTCCGGCCTGATCGCCACCTATGACGAGGAGCGCATTCACGGGGCGGATGAGAATATCCTGAACTCATCCCGCTCCACCGGCTTCATGACGCCCAAGAGCGAGATGGAGCGCATCTTCCGCGACAGCGTGCTTGAACTGGCGGCGGATCACGAGTTCGCCCGCCGGCTTGTCAATTCCGGCCGCCTGTCGAAACCCTGTTCGCTGGCGGGTTTCTCGCTTCAGACACAGCCTTCTCAGGCCGGGGGACTGGAGCCGGGAACGGTCATGCCTGACGCGCCTGTTCTGGATGGGTCAGAACGCGGCTGGCTTCTCAACCGCATCGGCCATGGTTTTGCGCTTCTGGCGGTCGATTGTGCGCCGCCCCAGGGATTGCCGGCCGGGCTGCATGTCGTACAGACGGTGCGCGACAGGGAAAATGCGGCGATGGATGGGGTGACGCGCCTTGTCGATGCGGAGGGCCGTGTTGCTGAGCGATACGGTGCAGGGCTGCTCTATCTCGTGCGCCCGGACCAGCATATCGCCGCGCGTTTTCGCCACGCCGACGGGCAGGAGATCGCCGTGGCCATGATGCGTGCCATGGGGAGGGAATGATGATGCCTGACATCGAAATCGGCCGGGACCGTCTTGGCCCGGCGGGCGACGATTGCTACGCCGCGCTGATGAAAGCCCATGAAGGGCTGTCGTTCGAGCAAAGCACGAGGCTCAACGCCCGCCTCATCCTTCTGCTCGCGAACGAGGTTGGCGACGCGGGTCGCTTCAGTGCCCTGCTTGCGGCCGCGGGAGCTTCGGGCATTTCGCGGTAGTACGCGGAGCGTTTTGCAGCCGGGTGGGAACATCCGATGCCGGCATCGGTGTCGGGAAAACGAGGAAAGAGGCGGCGACAGGCGCCACCGCTCCCTTCCGGTCCGGCACCTTAGCCGGCAGCGTCGACCTTGATTGCGCCACGGCGAATCTGGTCCTCTTCGATGCTTTCGAAAAGCGCGCGAAAATTGCCTTCGCCGAAGCCCTCGTCGCCCTTTCGCTGGATGAATTCGAAAAAGATCGGACCGATGACGGTCCTGGAGAAGATTTGCAGCAGGATCTTGGTCATGCCGCCATTCACGACGCCTTCGCCATCGATGAGGATGCCATGCTTCTTCATGCGCTCGATGGGCTCTTCATGGCCGCTCACGCGCTCGTGGCTTTTTTCGTAATAGGTATCCGGCGGGCCGGGCATGAATTTCAGCCCGTTCTCGGCGAGCCGGTCCGTGGCGTCATAGATCGCGTCGGTGCCCACGGCGATGTGCTGAATGCCTTCGCCCTTGTATTTCTTCAGATATTCGACGATCTGGCTCGTCTCGTCCTTGGATTCGTTGAGCGGAATGCGAATCTTGCCGCAGGGTGAGGTGATCGCCCGGCTGACCAGCCCCGTGATGCGCCCGTCGATGTCGAAATAGTGAATCTGCCGGAAGCCGAACAAAGTGCGATAAAAGTCCCACCACTTGTCCATGTTGCCGCGATAGACATTGTGGGTGAGATGGTCGAGGTAATAGAAACCGACGCCCTCCGGCTTCGGGTCGCGCTCGCCTGTCCACTCGAATTCGGCATCGTAGGCGGAATCCTTGTCGCCATAGGCTTCGATGAAATAGAGCAATGACCCGCCAATGCCGACAATGGCCGGCACATCCAGGGCCTTGTCCTGGCCCGTGTAAGGCTCGGCGCCGCGTGAGATGGCGTGCTCATAGGCGTGTTTCGCATCCACCACGCGCCAGCCCATCGACGGCGCGCAGGGGCCGTGCAGGTCCGCAAAGCGCATGGCGTGGCTATCGGGCTCCGCGTTCAGAATGTAGTTGATGTCGCCCTGTCGCCATACGGAAATCTTCTTGCTCCTGTGGCGGGCGACTTCCGCATAGCCCATACGGGTGAAGAGCTCGGCGAGTTTTTCCGGTTCCGGGTGGGCGAATTCGACGAATTCGAACCCGTCCGTGCCGGCGGGGTTTTCGTCGGTGATGCGCGCCGGCGGCGCGTCGTGCGGGAAGGGACCCATGATCTTTCTCCTCCGGTCGTGAGACGAAAAGCGCTTCGTGCGCCTCATGACCAAAGTCTAATCCCTCTGTCCCGCAAGCGGCTTGCATTGTGACGCGAAATTCATGCTATTAACGCCAGGATCGTGCACAAATATCGGAGAAATCGTGGCTCAGGCGCGCATGGACGGATATGACCGCAAGATATTGTCTCTTTTACAGGAGGACGCGCGGCATACGAACAACGACCTTGCCGAGCGGGTGAACCTGTCGCCCTCGCAGTGTTCGCGCCGCCGCCAGCGGCTGGAGGAAGAGGGGTATATCAAGGGATATGCCGCCCTTCTTGACCGGGACCGTCTGGGCTTCGGCCTCGTCAACATCATCACCGTGACGCTGGCGACCCACAATCCCGACAATGCGCGCCGCTTCGGTGAACTGGTGTCCCGCCTGCCGGAGGTGCAGGAAGCCCACGCCCTGACGGGAGAAATGGATTATATCCTCAAGGTCGTCACACCGGACCTGAAAGCCCTGTCCGAATTCGTCAACAGCGTGCTTCTGCCTCATGAATCGGTACAGCACGTCAAGAGCGCCATTGTCCTCCAGACGTTGAAGGAAACCGGATCCCTGCCGCTCTGACAAGGCTTAATGTTACGAATATTTTGAATCTTTCCTCTTTATTGTTACACGAATTACGCTAAAGTCGCCTCCGATATGCACTCCTTTCGGGAGAGGTTAGGGTGCATCAGGTGGCTGGCCCGCGTTTGGGAGCTTTCAGGCCGTGCCGCCGATCGGAGGATGGCGCCAAGGGCGCTGCACGTCATGCAATCGGGAGGAGACGCATGAAACCATTCCACGTGAAGAAACTGGCTTTAGCTGCCGCCGTCGCGGCAACGGGTCTGATCGCGGCCACCGCATCCTCGTTCGCGCAAGAGGTCACGCTGAGGTTGCACCAGTTCCTGCCGGCGCAGGCGAATGTGCCAAAGCTGGTGCTCGACCCCTGGGCCGACAAGATCGAGAAGGAATCGGGCGGTCGCATCAAGATCGAGCGCTATCCGGCCATGCAGCTCGGCGGCACGCCGCCCCAGCTTTACGATCAGGCGCGCGACGGTATCGTCGATATCGTCTGGACGCTGCCCGGCTCCAATCCTGGCCGCTTCCCCTCCACGGAGGTCTTCGAACTGCCCTTCATGATGACCAGTGCCGAAGCGACCTCGCGCGCCTATTGGGACCTTTTTGAAAAGCACATGAAGGACACGGAGTTCAAGGAAACCCATGTGCTGGGTGTCTGGGTTCATGGTCCCGGCATGCTGCATTCCAAGGATCCGATCAACACGATCGAAGACATGAAGGGCATGAAGATCCGCGCGCCCACGCGCATCATCAACCAGTTGCTCGGCCAACTCGGCGCGACACCGGTCGGCATGCCGATCCCGCAGATCACCGAGGCTCTCTCCAAGGGCGTGATCGACGGCTGCGTCATCCCGTGGGAGGTCACGCTTGCGCTCAAGGTGCCGGAACTGGTTTCCAACCATACCGAGTTCGGCGGCGATCATGCGCTCTACACGACGACTTTCGTGCTTGCCATGAACAAGGCCAAGTATGACAGCCTTCCCGATGACCTTAAGAAGGTGATCGACGACAATTCCGGTCAGGAATTTGCGGCCTTTGCCGGGCGCACCCAGGCGGGTGCGGATGGTCCCAGCCGCCAGGTCGCCGTCGATCGAGGCAACAACATCATCACGATCAGCGCCGAAGACACCGAGGCCTGGAAGAAGGCCGCCCAGCCGGTCTACGACAATTGGGTCGAGGAAATGAAGGGCAAGGGGGTCGACGGGCAGATGCTCATCGACGAGGCCCGCGCGTTGATCGAAAAATACTCCAGCAACTGAGATCGCTCGCGGTCTTTTCACGGGGCGGGCCGGTGTCCGCCCCTTTTTTCGCCGCTTGCGCCGCGCCACGGCGCTGTCTAACGTTTTGTTGCCCGGCTGCGAGGAAACAACAATGAGCGGAACGCGAATGGCACGGGGAGGGGCATGATACTATCTCGTATCGTCGTCTGGCTGGCGCGCATGCTGGCGCTTCTGGGCGGCATCGTATTGATCGCCGTCATCATCATGACCGTGGCCAGCATCACGGGGCGCGCCTTCGTGCGCTTTGGCCTCGGCCCGGTGCCTGGAGATTTCGAGCTGGTGCAGGCGGGTGTCGGTTTCGCCGTCTTCGCCTTTTTACCCTGGTGCCAGCTCAACCGGGGCCATGCCACGGTCGATATCCTCACGGTGTTCTTTTCCCGCCGGGTCAATCACATCATCGATCTCGTGACGGAACTTCTGATGACGCTCGCCATCGGGCTTATCGCCTGGCAGCTCTATTACGGCATGCGCGACAAGCTCGCCTATGGCGAGACGAGCTTCATCCTCCAGTTTCCGCAATGGTGGCCTTATGCGGCCTGCTTCATTGCCTCGGTCATCGCCACCATCGTGTCTGTCTACATGGTCGCGGTGCGCTTCAATGAATTGCGCACCGGTGCGCCGGTCGCCGTTTCGGGTCAGGGGAGCATGCATTGACCAATCTTGAAATCGGCCTCTGGTCCTTTCCCGTCCTTCTTGTCCTTATCTTCCTGCGCCTGCCCATCGGCCTTGCCATGCTCCTGTGCGGCCTTGGCGGCAGCTGGCTCGTCTTCGGCAATGTCACGCCTGTCCTGGCCAAGCTTAAGAACGAAACCTATTCGACCTTCTCCGGCTATTCGCTGACCATCGTGCCGCTGTTTCTGCTGATGGGGCAGTTCGCCACGCTGGGCGGCATGTCGCGCGCGCTCTTCAAGGCGGCGGAAACCTGGATGGGGCATCGTCGCGGCGGCGTTGCCATGGCGGCTGTCGGTGCCTGCGCGGGCTTCGGCGCCATTTGCGGCTCCTCGCTCGCCACCGCCGCCACCATGAGCCAGGTGGCTCTGCCCGAGTTGCGTCGCTATGGCTATTCGGGCGCGCTTGCCACTGGCACGCTGGCTGCCGGCGGCACGCTCGGCATTCTCATCCCGCCTTCGGTCATTCTGGTCATCTATGCCATCCTGACCGAGCAGAACATCGCCAAGCTCTTCGTTGCCGCCTTCATTCCGGGCCTGCTTGCAGCCATAGGCTATATGATCGCGATTTCGGTCTATGTGCGCCTGTGGCCCGAATCCGCTGGCCGCCGCGAGCGCGCGCCCTATTCGGAACGCTTCCGTGCCTTGCTCGATGTCTGGCCGGTCCTGCTCGTCTTCCTGGCGGTGGTGGGCGGCATTTATCTTGGCGTCTTCACCCCCACCGAAGGCGCGGCTGTCGGGGCAGCGGGCACGGGGCTGATCGCATTGATCAATGGGGGACTTACCCGCGAGGCCTTCGTGCAGTCGATCCTTGCCACGGCGACGGCGACGGCGATGATCTTCTTTATCGTTCTCGGGGCGGGCTTCTACAATTCCTTCCTCGCGCTTGCCCAGGTGCCGCAGCAGATGGCGGCCTTCGTCACCGAGCAGGGCTTCAATCCCTGGATGGTGCTGACGCTGATCCTGGTGCTTTATCTGGTTTTTGGCTGCGTCATGGATTCGCTGTCCATGATCCTCCTGACCATCCCGATCTTCTTTCCGATCGTGACGGCTCTGGATTTCGGCCTCGGACCGGAGGAATTCGCCATCTGGTTCGGGATTCTGGTTCTGATCGTTGTGGAGGTGGGGCTCATTACGCCGCCGGTGGGCATGAACCTGTTCGTTCTGAACTCGATGGCCAAGGATACGCCCATTGCCGCGACCTATCGCGGCGTCACGCCCTTCATCCTGAGCGACATTCTCCGGGTGGCGCTTCTGACGGCCTTTCCGGCCATCTCGCTGGTGATGCTGCGCTGGCTATACTGAGGAAGGCAGGCGGCATGGCGCCGGTGACGCCATGCCGTGTCATGCCGTGGTCTCAGAGGCCACGTTCGCGGATCGCGCCGTAAAGATTGGTGCAGCGCCCGCCGGAGCGGCAATAGGCGAACACCGGGCCGGGAAGCTCCTTTAAGGCCGCTGCCATGTCGGTCAGGTCGTTCATCGTGACGTTTCCGCTCACCACGGGAATATGACGGAAGGGGAGGCCGGCGGCCTCCGCGGCCCTGGCGATGATCTCCGCTTCCGGCTGGCCCATATCCTCGCCGTCAGGGCGATTGCAGATGATGCTCTTGTAGCCGGCAGCCTTCACGGCCGCGACGTCTTCAGGGCTGATCTGGGGTGAGACGGCAAAGTCGTCTGCGATCCTTTTGATGTTCATATTGTTCGTTCCGCTGGTGAATGATGCTGCCAATGTAGGAGGAACCGGCCCGTTATGCGAGACCGGCAAAGCCGCCGCCCGTCAGGGCAAGCTGTCGCAGCAGCGGCGCGGGCTTGAAGAGTGCGTTCCCCGTCTGCGTGTACCAATGCTCCAGGCGCTCGACGATCTTGGCAGGGCCGAAGCGTTCCGCCCAGAACATCGGCCCGCCCTTGGCCACGGGAAATCCGTAGCCATTGACCCATACCACGTCGATGTCCGAGGCGCGCGCCGCGATGCCTTCCTCGAGGATATGCGCACCCTCGTTGATCATCGGATAGAGTGTCCGTTCGATGATTTCGTCCGCCCCGATGCTCCGCCGCTCGATGCCGAGCTCCGTCGCCTTCCGCTCGATCAGAGCCTGCACCGAGGGATCGGGCACCGGCACGCGCCCGCCGTCTTCGTATAGATAAAAACCGCGCCCGCTTTTCTGGCCGAAATGGCCGGCCTCGCAGAGCTCATCGGCGATGGGCGCCGTCTGGCCGAGCGATTTGCGGTTGTTCCAGGCAATATCGAGGCCTGAAAGATCCGCCATCTGGAAAGGCCCCATTGGCCAGCCGAACTCGGTGAACACCTTGTCCACCTGCGCCGGCGTCGCACCTTCCAGGAGCAGCGCCTCGTTTTGTTGGCGGCGGGCCGCCAGCATGCGGTTGCCCACGAAACCGTTGCACACGCCCACGACCACCGGAACCTTGCCGATGCGGCGGGCAAGCGCGAGCGCCGTGGCAAGCACATCGGGTGCGGTGCGGTCGCCACGTACGATCTCGAGCAGTTTCATGACGTGAGCGGGCGAGAAGAAGTGCAGCCCCACCATGTCCTGCGGGCGCGCGGTAGCGGCTGCAATCTCGTTCACATCGAGATAGGAGGTGTTGGTGGCAAGGATGGCGCCGGGCTTGAGGACCTTGTCCAGAGCGCCGAAGACCTGCCGCTTGACCTCCATGTTTTCGAACACGGCTTCGATGACCAGATCGCACGCAGCCAGTGCATCATAGCGCGTGGTGCCCTGAATGCGGGCAAGGCGGGCTGTCTTCTCGTCCTCGCTGATCGAACCGCGTGCCACGGAGCCGGCATAGCTTCTGTCGATCTGGTGCAGACCGCGCGCCAGGGCCTCGTCGTTCATCTCAAGAATGGTCACGGGGATGCCCCCGTTGGCGAGCGCCATGGCGATACCGCCACCCATTGTGCCGGCGCCGATCACGCCAATGCGAGCGATGGGGCGGGCTTCGATATCGCGGCCTACACCCTTGGTTTTTGCGGCCTCGCGCGTGGCAAAGAAAAGGTGCCGCTGGGCTGCGGATTCCTCGCTGGCCACCCGCTCGAGAAAGATCTCGCGTTCCCGCGCCAGTGCCGCGCCGAATTCCATTGTGACGGCGTTGCGCACGGATTCCGCCGCCTTGACCGGCGCGGTCAGACCACGTGCCTTCCTTGCCACCTGCCTGATCGCGGCTTCGAACGCGGCATCGTCCACCTGGAGTTTGCCGGAGCGCTCGCGGATGTGGTGATGGGGTCCATTTTCGGCAAGTTTTTCCAGCGCAAAGGAAATGGCCTCGCCCTTGAGGTCACCTTCCGCGATGCGGTCGACGGCTCCGAGGGAAAAGGCCTCGTCCATGCCGATTGGCTTGCCGGAAACGATTATGCCGAGCGCCGCTTCCGGCCCGACCAGACGCGGCAGGCGCACGGTGCCGCCGGCACCGGGAATGAGGCCCAGCGTGACCTCCGGAAGGCCGATTTTCGCAGAGCGATCGGCGATGCGGTAATGGCAGCCGAGCGCCAGTTCCAGCCCACCGCCGAGCGCCGTTCCGTGGATCGCGGCGATGGTGGGTTTGTCGATGCTTTCGAGAAGGTCGATCAGATCGGGCAGGCTGGGCGCTTTGGGGGGCTTTCCGAATTCGGAAATGTCAGCGCCGGCAATGAAAGTGCGTCCGGCGCAGGCAATGACGATCGCCTTGACCGCGTCATCCGCCCTGGCGGCTTCCAATGCGCGAAAAAGCGGTTCGCGCAGATTGTGGCCGAGTGCATTGACGGGTGGATTATCGAGCAGGATGACGGCGATGCCGTGTTCAAGCGTGGTCGAGACGGTTTCGGGCAAGGGTCGCTCCCGTTGAATGCCGGTCTGGCGGGACATTTGGTTCCTCATCCCGCCTTCCTTTCGCACATTTATGGGTATGGTTTAAGCGCTCGTCATGAATAGCTTTTTCCATAGTCATGAAAGGCATGGCGCACGGCGCCGCCGCCACAAGACCGTCCCCTCAAAGAGTGCGGCCGAGAAAATCCGAAATGACACTTGCCGTCTGGGCCGGCTGGTCGATGCAGGGCAGGTGGCCTGCATTTTTGATGACCTTGTATTCCGAGCCTTCGATGAGGCTTGCCAGCTCGCGCATCAGGGCAGGTGGGGTCGAGCCGTCATGATCTCCACCCAGGCACAGGGTGGGGACTTTCAGCTTGCGGGTCGATTCCGTGTAGTCGGTGTCACGCAGGGCCGCGCTTGTGCCGGCATAGCCGTCCACGGTGGTGCGGGTCAGCATGGCGGTGTAACCGACGAAGTCGGGGTTCTCCGGGGTGCGGTATTCGGGCATGAACCAGCGCTGCATGATGCTGTCCGTGAGCGCGCCTATCCCCTTGGTGTTCACCGTTTCGATGCGCATGTTCCAGAGGGCGTCATCGCCGATCTTGTGCGCGGTGTCGCACAGGACGAGCGCCGTCACCCGGTCGGGATGTCGGATTGCCAGTCCCTGGGCGATCATGCCGCCGACCGACAGGCCGATCACCGCAGCGCGGTCTACACCGAGATGATCGAGCAACGCCGCCAGATCGTCGATATGATCGTCCATGGAATAGGGCTGCCGCGGGGCTTCGGAAAGCCCGTGGCCGCGCTTGTCGTAGAGCACGAGGCGATAATCATCGACAAGCTCTGCCGCGACCTTGTTCCAGATGCGGAAATCGCAGCCGAGCGAATTGGAGAAGACCACGGCCGGTTTGCCTGCGTCGCCACGCACCTCGTGGTGGATGACCACTCCGTTTACCCGTGCGAATGCCATGCCGGTTGCCTCCCTGGATGATCGCTTGCGCGGCTTCTGTATGGGAGAAGCATCCGGCTCCGTCAATCCGCGATGCGCATCTCCACCGGGCCGTTGAGCGAGTTGGAGACCGTGCAGCGCGCCTTTGCGCGCTTGATGAGTTCGGCGCACTCCTCGGCTCCCGGCACATGGTCCAGCGAGACTGCGGCGCTGTAGCTGCCGACGCGGTCGGGCAGATCCTCAGCCTTGCGGGCGCTGACCTCGACGGAGACCGTTCCCACGTTGATCTTCATTTCCTGCGCGGCATGATGAAATGACAGGGCAAGGCAGGCGCCCAGAGCCGAGACGAGAAAATCCACCGGCGTTCCTGCGTCCTCGGTCGAGGGGGAGGTGATGGCAACCGTTTGCTTCGCGGCCGTTGCCACATGGATGATCTTGTTGGGGCCGATAGCGGTCGTATAGGGACCATAGGTCTTGGGCTTTATGCGAATTGCCATGAAAGTCTCCTGTGGATGCTTTCGCACATCTAGTGATGTCCGTGCCGCGCGTCCACCTGCGCAATGCAATCGGCGACCCGTCCGTGCCGCCGGGTTTAACGACCTTGAGCGAGCGAGCCCAATCCCCAGTCTGCCCGCAGCCCGTCGGCGTCCTGTGGTTTCAGCCCGAGCGTTGCAAGCGCCTGGGCTGCGCCCGCAACGACTGCCGTGTTGTCGGGGGCCAGGGAGCCGTCCGTCAGGTGCAGGTTGTTCTCGAACCCCACACGGGCATGGCCTCCCAGAAGGGCCGATGCCGCCACGCAGGCTGTTTCGCGCGGCCCGAAGGCGCAGACCATGAAATGTCCGAATTTCGGCATCGTGCTGTCGAGAAACGGCAGGAGATCGGCGGGGGCCGAACGCTGCCCCTCCGTATAACGGCCAAGCACGTAAAGAACCGGAATTTCGGGAAAGGGGATCAGTCCGCGCGCCATCATTCCCTTGAGCTGCACGGCCTCTTCAGGGTGATACAGAATGATCTGCGGCGCGATGTTTTCCGACCGCATGAAGGAAAGAAAACGCGAGAATTCCCCCTCATGGCCGGCATCCGGCACCAGTTCGCGCAAGGCGAGCGAGGCCGCCTCAGGCCGCACGGCGCGAACCGCCTCCATCTGCTCGGCAGGTGCGTAACGCCCCACCGCCTCGGTGGTGATCTGTATGACCATGCGCTGTCCCACGGCCTGCCGGATTGCGGCGATGGCGTCACGATAGGCGTCCGCGTCGAGGATGTGCCGGCCATCGGCATCGCGGACATGGCAGTGGATCATGCCTGCCCCCGCCTCGAGGCAGGCAGCGGCTGTCGCCGCCAACTCCGTTGTCGTCAGCGGAATAGCCGGATGATCGACCTTGATCCGGCGTCCGCCATTGGGAGCTACGGCGATCGCCACGCGCTGAACGGTCTCGCTCACGAAATCCTCCGATCGTTGCATTTGAAGCAAGATATGCAACATTTGTTGCACAGTCCTCGATCTGCGTCTAGGATGCATTTCATGGACCGTGCCGCTCTTGCAGATCGCATTGCATCCTCCTTTGACCAGTTGCCTGGGCAGCTTGGTATGGCGGCGCGTTATGTTCTCGACAATCCGGGCGATGTCGCGCTGCTCTCGATGCGGGAGCAGGCGCGCCGCGCTGGCGTGCAGCCCTGGACGATGACGCGTTTGGCAAAACGCCTGGGGCTCGAAGGCTATGAGGAATTGCGCCAGCTGCATGGCGAGGCGCTGAAGGAAAGGGCGCTCGGCTTTTCCGGCAAGGCCGGCGCGCAGGTTGCCCGGCAGAAGCAGGGCGGCAGCCACGCACTGGCGCGCGACATCGCCGCCGCAAGCGCGGCACAGGTGGCGCGTCTTGGCGATCCGACATCGCTCGATGCCCTGGCGAAAGCGGCTGAGGCGATGGCTGCTGCGCGGCGTATCTACTGCTTCGGATTGCGTTCCAGCCATGCCATCGCCGCCCAGTTTGCCTATGCCATGTCCTTTCTCGGCGAAAAGGCTGTTTTGCTTGGAGCAGGCGACGGCACGGGGCTCGACGCCTTGCGGCATGGGCAGGGCGGGGATGCCTTTTTCGTCACCACCGTCGCCCCCTATACGACGGCAAGCGTCGAGGCGGCCCGGCATGCCCATTCACTCGGGCTGACGGTCATCGCCCTGACGGACAGTCCCGTCTCTCCCGTTTCGGCCCTGGCTGATCACACCATCTGTATCGGCACGGAAAGCCCCTCATTCCTCCACACCATGTCTGCGGCTTTCACGGCTGCCGAAATTCTGGCGGCCCTTGTGGCGGGGCTTGGCGGAGAGGCGGCGCTCGGTGCCATAGAGCGGGCCGAGCGTCATCTGTCGGACCTCAGGATTCATTTTTCTCAATCCGCGCCGCGTGCGCATCGCTTCGGAAAAACGAGATGACCCACATTCTGCATCGCCAGATACACACAACGCTTCCCCTTGCCGTCGGCGGGCGCGGCGTGGAACTTTTCGACGCGGAAGGCCGCGCTTATATCGACGCTTCGGGCGGCGCTGCCGTTTCCTGTCTGGGGCATGGTCATGCCGACGTGATCGAGGCGATCAAGACGCAGACCGAGAAACTCGCCTACGCCCATACGAGTTTCTTCACCAACGAGCCGGCTGAACGGTTGGCCGATCGTCTGATCGCGGGCGCCCCGAAAGGCATCAGCCACGCCTATTTCGTTTCCGGTGGCTCGGAGGCCAATGAAGCGGCGCTGAAAATGGCGCGCCAGTACTTTGTGGAAAAGGGCGAGCCGCAGCGGCGCAACATCATCGCCCGTCGTCAGAGCTATCACGGCAACACGCTCGGCACGCTGGCGACCGGCGGCAATGAATGGCGCCGCGACCCCTTTCGCCCCCTTCTGATCGACACCCACCACATCGATCCATGCTATGCCTACCGGTATCGGAAACCCGGAGAGAGCGAAGAGGATTACGCCGCACGCGCCGCCGGCGCGCTGGAAGAGAAAATCCTCGAACTCGGCCCCGAGACGGTCATGGCTTTCGTCGCCGAATCGGTGGTGGGCGCGACGGCGGGCGCGGTGCCGCCCGTGGCCGGTTACTTCCGGCGCATCCGCGAAATCTGCGACCGCTATGGCGTTCTCCTCCTCCTGGATGAGGTCATGTGCGGCATGGGACGCACCGGCACCATGCATGCTTGTGAGCAGGAGGGTGTTGCGCCCGATCTCATGACGATCGCCAAGGGGCTCGGCGGCGGCTACCAGCCCATCGGCGCCGTGCTCCTGTCGCGGGAGATATTCGATGCGTTTGCCAACGGATCGGGCTTTTTCCAGCATGGCCACACCTACATTTGCCACCCTGTCGCCTGTGCCGCCGCGCTGGCGGTGCAGGAGGTCATAGAACGGGACGATCTTCTGGCCAATGTGAAGCGGATGGGAGCGTATTTGCGCCAGCGGCTGGAATCGCGCTTCGGAAACCATTCGCATGTCGGCGACATCCGTGGGCGCGGTCTTTTCCTGGGCCTGGAACTTGTCGCGGATCGCTCGACGAAGGAGCCTTTCGACCCCGCGCTGAAGCTCAACGCGCGGGTGAAGAAGGAGGCCATGGCGCGCGGATTGATGGTCTATCCATCCGGCGGAACGATCGACGGTTCTCGCGGCGACCACGTTCTTCTGGCGCCACCCTTCATTCTCGATGAGGTTTCGGCAGACGCGATTGTCGAACGTTTGGGGGATGCAGTTGACGCTGCGGTAGCTTGAAGGTGTTTATAGAAAAGTGAAACAAAAACCTTGTTATCCAAAGACTTGTGCGTACCGGTTGCTGGTTGTGCGCGTCTTCGGGTTGCAAGTTTCAGGAAATTGCGCAGTCTATCCATTGACTTGGGGCGAGGTGGGCTTCACGCTTTGTCACCTGTGCCTTTCGGGATTGCGCATGGCCGGACATCTTGCACGCAATGTCCGGTCGCGGTTGTCGGTCTTGAAAGGCTGCACAACAAGTCGACGTGCACGCAACATGAACGCGTAAATGCAGTTGGGAGACGTTTTATGAAACCAAATCGTATTCTGGGTTTCGGCCTTGCGGCCGCCATGCTGGGCTCGCTCGCTTCCGGCGCAGCCAGCGCACAGGAACAGCGTTTCGTTTCCGTCGGTACGGGCGGTGTGACGGGTGTTTATTACCCGGTCGGCGGCGCGATCTGCCGTCTGATGAACCAGAATCGTCGCGAGACCGGCATTCGCTGCTCGGTTGAATCGACCGGTGGTTCGGTGTTCAACGTGAACGCCATCAAGGCAGGCGATCTGGAGTTCGGCGTTGCGCAGTCGGACGTTCAGTACAATGCCTTCAAGGGCGAGGGGCCGTTCAAGGAAGGCGGCGCGCATGAAAAGCTGCGTTCGGTTTTCTCGCTTCATGCCGAGCCGCTGACGGTCGTTGCCCGCAAGGATGCCGGCATCGCCTCCTTCGACGATCTGAAGGGCAAGCGCGTCAACATCGGCAATCCGGGTTCGGGCCAGCGTGCCCTGATGGACCTGCTGATTGCGTCGAAAGGCTGGACCAACGGTGACTTCGCAGTTGCTTCCGAGCTTGCTCCCGCCGAGCAGAGCTCGCAGCTTTGCGACAACAACATCGATGCGTTCGCCTACACGGTCGGCCATCCGGCCGGCGCCATCCAGGAAGCCACGACAACCTGCGACAGCGTGATCGTTCCGGTCGAGGGCGAGGTCGTCGATAAGCTGATCGCCGATCATCCCTATTACTTCAAGGCCACGATCCCCGGCGGCATGTACCGCGGCACCGACAGCGACGTGAACACATTCGGCGTGGGTGCCACTGTCGTCACCTCAGCCGACGTTCCCGACGATGTCGTTCGCGCTTTCGTCGATGCGGTCTTCAAGGACTTCGACGCTTTCAAGGCCCTGCATCCCGCGCTCGCCAATCTGACGCCGGAAAGCATGGTCAACCAGGGCAACTCCGCGCCGATGCATCCGGGCGCCGAGGCCTACTACAAGGAAAAAGGCTGGCTGAAGTAAGCCTTCAAGATCAAGGGGCGCCCGTAAAACGGGCGCCCTTCTTTTCCCTGGAAATTAAAACGATTCATAAGGGGATACGGGGACAATGGCGACGAAACCTGAAGATGCGGGCAGGGCCTCCACGGCGCTGAATGAAGAAGAACTCCAGGATCTGGTGGCATCCAGCGATACGGGTGCGCGCGATCCTGCCGGGACAGCGGGGCTGGTCATTGCCGGCATTGCGCTGCTCTGGTCACTTTTCCAGCTCTATATCGCATCGCCTCTGCCTTACACATTGTCGAGCCTGACGGGGCTGCCCCTGGTTCTGAACGACGCCCAGTCGCGCGCCATTCATCTGTCCTTCGGCCTGTTCCTCGCCTTCATGGCTTTCCCCGCGCTCTCATCCAGTCCGCGCGATCGCATACCGCTGCTCGACTGGGTGCTGGCCATCGTGGCCGCCTGCTGCGCGCTCTACATCTTCGTGTTCTACCGTGCCCTTGCGGGCCGGCCCGGCCTGCCCATCACGCAGGACCTTGTGGTTGCGGGCATCGGCATGGTGCTTCTTCTTGAGGCGACGCGCCGCGCGCTGGGACCGCCGCTCGCCATCGTGGCCATCGTTTTCCTGGCCTATGTCTTCTTCGGCTCGTCCTCCTTCGTTCCCGATATCATTCGCTGGGGCGGCGCATCCTTCAGCCGTGCGATGGACCAGATGTGGCTCTCGCCCAACGGCGTGTTCGGCGTTGCGCTCGGCGTGTCCTCGGCGTTCGTGTTCCTGTTCGTGCTCTTCGGCTCGATGCTGGACCGCGCCGGTGCGGGCAATTTCTTCATCAAGCTCGCTTTTGCCCTGCTCGGCCACCTGCGTGGCGGCCCGGCCAAGGCCGCGGTTCTGTCATCCATGATGACGGGACTGATCTCCGGCTCGTCCATCGCCAATGTCGTCACCACCGGCACCTTCACCATTCCGTTGATGAAGCGGGTCGGCTTCACGCCCGAAAAGGCGGGCTCGGTCGAGGTCGCGAGTTCCGTCAACGGCCAGATCATGCCGCCGGTCATGGGCGCTGCCGCATTCCTGATGGTCGAATATGTCGGCATTTCCTATCTGGAGGTCATCAAGCACGCATTCCTGCCGGCCGTGGTTTCCTACATCGCGCTGCTCTATCTGGTGCATCTTGAAGCGGTGAAGAACGACATGCCGGTGCTGCCGAAGCGTGTCACCCATCCCGCTCTCGTGTCGCTCATGCGCTCGGGCATTGTGATCGCCTCCATCATCATTCTTGTCGGGGCGATCTATTTCACGATCAACTTCATCAAGGCCGCCTTGCCGGAAGTTTCCGGCACTGTGCTGGTCGCAGCGCTGCTGCTCGCCTATCTCGCGCTCATCTGGTACGCGGCCAAGGCGCCCGACCTTGAGATGGACGATCCCAACGCACCCGTGGTGGAGCTTCCGATCGCATCGGAAGTGATCAAGACCGGTCTTCACTATCTCCTGCCACTCTTCGTCCTGGTTTGGACGTTGATGGTGGAGCGCAAGTCCCCCGGCCTTTCGGCATTCTATGCGGTGCTTTTGCTCATCGTCATCATCCTCACCCAGAAGCCGCTCAAGGCGCTCTTCCGTGGCCTGCAAAGCGACGAACAGCGTGCCGCCATCGGCGAAGGCATCACCGATCTTCGCGTCGGCCTGATCCTGGGCGCGCGCAACATGATCGGCATCGCCTGTGCGACGGCCGCCGCCGGCATTATCGTCGGTACGGTGACGCTCACCGGCATCGGCCAGGTCATGGCCGAGTTCGTCGAATTCCTCTCGGGAGGCAACATCTTCCTGATCCTCGTCTTCACGGCGCTGATCAGCCTGGTGCTTGGCATGGGCCTTCCGACCACAGCCAACTATATCGTGGTTTCCTCGCTCATGGCCCCGGTGATCGTCGAGCTCGGCGCGGCCAACGGCGTGCTGATCCCGCTGATCGCGGCACACATGTTCGTGTTCTATTTCGGCATCATGGCCGACGTGACGCCGCCGGTGGGGCTTGCCTCCTTCGCCGCGGCGGCGGTTTCCGGCGGCGATCCGATGAAGACCGGCTTCACGGCGTTCTTCTATTCGTTGCGCACGGTGCTTCTGCCCTTCATCTTCGTGTTCAACACGGATCTCCTCCTGATTGATGTGGGTTGGGCAGGTGCGGTTCTGATCACCTTCAAGGCGATCATCGCGATGCTGATATTCGCGGCCGCGACGCAAGGGTTCTTCATGGCGCGCAACCGCATCTGGGAAACCGTCTCACTGCTGCTCGTCACCTTCATGCTGTTGCGTCCGGGTTTCTTCCTCGATCTCGTGCAGCCGCCTTATGTGGAGACCGCGCCCGCACAGATATTCGAGGCGGTCAAGGGAGAACCGGAGAACGCCAATATCCGCCTGTCGATCCGTGGCCCGAATTTCGACAATCCGGACCAGATCGATGAGCGCACCATGGCTTTCAATCTTGGCGCGACCGCCGACACGGGCGAGGCCCGTTTCGAGGAAGCGACCGGCCTGGTGGCTCGGGTGGAGGACGGCAAGGTTCTCCTTGAAGAACCCTTCGACATGAACAGCCTTGCCGGCAAAACCCTGTCGAGCCTCGATTTCTATGCCGACACTCCCGTCGAGGTTACGGCGGTTCAGGTCAGCAACGAGGGGCGTCTGCCGCGTGAGGTCTTCTATCTCCCGGCGATCATTCTGCTGGGGCTGGTGATGTTCAGCCAGCGCCGTCGCGGTGGTACGCTGGGTGGCAACCCGCATGCCGGCAAGCCGCAATCGGCTCAGGCCTGAGGAGGAAGCAACGATGTACAAGGACATCCTCGTATCCGTCGATCTGGGAAATGCCGAAAACGAGCTGCGTACGCTCGAAACGGCGGTCGACTATGCCAGAACCTTCAAGAGCCGCCTGCATATCATGACGGTGGTGCCTGATTACGGCATGTCGATCGTCGGCGGCTTCTTCCCCAAGGACCATGAGCGCCAGGCGATAGAACATGCCAACACCGCATTGCACGAATACACCTCGAAACACGTGCCCGACGATGTGAAGCATCGGCACATCGTCGGGCACGGTTCGATCTATCGCGAGATCTTGCGTTATGCGAACGACATCAAGGCGGATCTGATCGTGCTGTCTGCCAAGCGTCCCGGCCCTGAGGATTATCTCATCGGACCCAACGCCGCGCGCGTCGTGCGCCATGCAGAGATTTCGGTGCTGGTGGTCCGCTGATCGGACCGAAAGCCCGAGCGATCAGGGAAACTTGACCGGAGAACCGGTTGCGTCACGAGCGGGGTCGTGTGCCTCGCTCTTTCTCTTTGAGCGGTTTCTCGTCCGCCTCATCCAGAAGGATGCGTTCGGCTGCCCCGTCCAGATCGTCATACTGACCGCTTTTGAGCGACCACAGAAAGGCGAGCAGACCGACGGCACCGAGAAACAGCGCGACCGGAATGAGGATGAAAAGGTTGGTCATGCCGCTTCCGCCATCACCGGAACCTCCGCCTCGCGACCGTTCGTCCCCGCATCTCCATGTCTGGCGACAAGCCTTGCGTCGGTGCGCAGCCTCAACGCGTTGCCGATGACGATCAACGAGGAAAGCGACATGGCGATTGCAGCGATGAGCGGCGTCACATAGCCGAGCACGGCAATGGGCACGGCCAGAAGATTATAGACGATGGCGAGCGCGAAGTTCTGGCGGATCAGCCGCCCGGCGCGTTTGGCGATGTCGCGGGCAAGCGGCACGGCAAGAAAGCTCTCACGCAGAAACACGAAGTCGGCGGCATTGCGGCCGATATCCGCAGCGGTCGCTGGCGCCATGGAGACATGGGCAGCGGCAAGGGCCGGTGCGTCGTTGAGGCCGTCTCCCACCATCAGCGTCTTGTGCCCCTCATCGGCAAGAGCGGCCAGCCGGGAAAGCTTTTCACCGGGCAGGACGCCCGCTTCCCAGGTCCGGATGCCCAGCCGTCCGGCCACGCGCGCCACCTGCTCGCGGCTGTCGCCGGACATGATTTCAAGCTCGAGGCCCTGCTGCCGCAAGTGGTCGACGGCCGCCTTGGTATCGGGACGCAGCGTATCGTCGAAACGGAAGGCTGCAAGCCTGCGTCCATTGTGCGCAAGCACGGTGCCGCTCTCATGCGCGGCATCGGGGGCTAGGTCGAGAGCCCAGCCCGCACGGCCAAGCCGCCAGACATCGCCGCCGCTCAGGGCCTCGATGCCGAGGCCCGGCACTTCGCGAAGCGTGTCGAACTGAACCGCCACAGGGCCGGTTGCGACGGCGGCGCGCACGATGGCGCGCGAAAAGGGATGGCGTGAATGGGCGGCAAGCGAAGCCGCAAGCGCCATTGTGGTGTCGCCCAATTCTCGCGCATTGGCAAGGTGCGGAACCCCCAGCGTCAGCGTTCCGGTCTTGTCGAACACGACGCTGTCGATCTCGGCGAGCTTCTCCATTGCCGCGCCGTCCTTGACCATGATGCCGTTCTCGAAAAGCCGGCGTGCCGCGACGACCTGCACGATAGGCACTGCAAGGCCGAGCGCGCAGGGACAGGTAATGATGAGCACCGCGATGGCGACGGTGATGGCGCGGTGCCAGTCTCCACCGGTGGCGATCATCCACCCGAGGAAAGTGGCGAATGCGGTGGCGTGCACCACGGGCGAATAGAGCGCGGAGGCGCGGTCGGCAAGCCGGCGATAAAGCGCTCGCCCGCCTTCCGCAGCCTCCATCAGGCGCATCATTTCCGCCAGGAAGGAGTTGTCGGCTGTGGCGGTGGCGCGCATGACGAGTGGCTGCGTGAGATTCAGCATGCCGGCGCGGATATCTGCGCCCGGCTCTGCGGCCTGCGGCGCGCTTTCGCCCGTCGCCATGGAGCAATCGATCTCCGAGACGCCGCTTTCCACCGCCCCGTCGACTGGAACGCGTTCGCCCGCTGCAACGGCGATCCGCATGCCCGGCCTGATTTCTTCCAGCGGAACATAGTCGCGCCCGCCATCATCCGACAGAACCATCGCGCCGCGCGGCGCGAGCCGCGCCAAGCCCGAGACGGCTGTGCGCGCGCGCTCGCGCATCACGTGGTCGAGCGTGCGGCCGATCAGAAGGAAGAACAGCAGCGAGACGGAAGCATCGAAATAGGCGTGCGCTCCGTGGTTGATGGTCTCGTAGAGGCTGAGCCCATAAGCGAGCGACACACCGAGCGCGATGGGCACATCCATGTTCATGCGCCCGTGTCTGAGCGCATTCCATGCCGAGCGGAAGAAGATGCCGCCGGCAAAGAAGAGAGCCGGCAGCGCGATCAGCGCCGAAAGCCAGTGGAACATGTCGCGCGTCGCGTCGTCGGCTCCCGACCAGACGGAAACCGAAAGAAGCATGATGTTGCCCGCCGCGAAGCCGGCGACGGCCACCGCGCGGATAAGCTGTGAAAGAACGGGATCCTTGCCGGTGTCGCCACCTTCGAAGAGATGGGCCGCGTAACCGAGGCGGTTCAGCGTTTCGATAATGGGCGGAAGCCTGTCTTCACGCCATTTCACGCTGACTCGGCGTGTGGAGAGGTTGACCCGCGCCGCAGCGACGCCATCCAGCTTTCCAAGGGCGCTTTCTATGACCTGTATGCAGGCGCCGCAATGCACGCCGGGCACGGAAAGATCGGTCTGTCGCAGACCGTCTCCGATGGCGCGGCTTGCCAGCAAAATCTCTTCGGCGGATGGACCTGCGCGCTCGGCCTCGGCGGCTTCGAGCGCCATTTCCGTGCCGGGCGCGCAACAGCTCATCTTGTCGCTCCGTCCCGGATCACCACACGCCGGACGTCGCGGAAGGGATGTTCGAGCCCGGCATCGGCCTCGATCTTCACGACCCAGGTTCCGTCGCCTGGGCCATGCTGGGCCATATAGCTTCCGTCATCCTGCGCCACCATGTCGAGCGTGACGTCCTCATCGGCGGTGACGGGGCGGTGCATCGTTATCCGCACCGCGTCGAGGCGGATCGGACTGCCGCTCTTGTCCGAAAGCCTGTAGGTGACGGCGCCATCCGCGGCGGCGAAAGCGCCTGTCCAGCCAAGCGCGTCCTGGGCTCGGCCTTCAGCCGCCCGTTCGTTGAAGGTCTGGCTCGCCACATAGGAATTGTTGACGATGAGGCCGGTCCAGCTCGAATTGGCCAGCACCGCCATCGTGACATTCACCGAGATGATGACACCGAAAAAGGCGATCATCAGAAGGAGCATGTGCCGTCCGGTAAACTCCTTCGGTCTGTCAGCGCGTCCGCTCATCGTGCCTTCTCCGGTGTGTTGAACTTGGCATGATACACATCGCGTTCGAAGCTTGCCTTGTCCTCGACGACGAAGTTGAACCGCTCATTGCCATCCTTCGTGTATTCCGCGGGCTGGCGCACGAAAATACGGATTTCGCGCAGCTTGTCCGGCTCTACGGGAACCGCCAGCGAACGGCCCTCGGGCTGGTCGATGCCCACCGCCTGCATGGTTCCGCCGGGCAGGCCTTCGAGCGAGACGAAGATGACGCGCGGTTCGGGAATCATGTTCAGGAGCTTGACCGTATAGCCGTTGCGAACCGCACCATCCGACAATAGCACATATTGCGGATTGCGGTCATGCAGCACGTTCACTTCCAGCCGGTCGCGGGTGAGCAGTGCATACAGCATCGCGACGCCAATCAGAGACCAGGCACCGAAATAGACGAAAGTGCGCGGGCGGAAAATCTTCTGCCAGTGGAAATGCGCCACCTTGTCGGTCAGCCTGCCGTCCGCGCCGTGCACGAGTTTCGGATCGATGGGCGTGGTGCCGCCGGCCGTCGCCAGCGCCATGTTGTTGTTGTAGTCCGAAAGCGTGGCGTAGGAAATCAGGCCGCGCTCACGACCGAGCTTGTCCATCACGCCGTCGCAGGCATCGATGCAAAGCGCGCAGGTGATGCATTCGAGCTGCTGCCCGTCGCGAATGTCGATGCCCATGGGACACACGGCGACACAGGCATTGCAATCCACGCAATCGCCAACGGATTCGCCCGCAGCGATTGCCTTCTTCGCATGCCGCGAGCGCGGCTCGCCGCGCCAGTCATTGTAGGTGACGGTCAGCGAATTCTCGTCGAGCATCGCCGCCTGGATACGCGGCCAGGGGCACATATAGGTGCAGACCTGCTCGCGCATGAGCCCGCCGAACACATAGGTCGTCGCGGTAAGGATGGCGATGGTCATGTAGGCAACGGGTGCCGCGTGTCCGGTCACCAGATTGACGAGCAGCGTCGGTGCATCGGCAAAATAGAACACCCACGCGCCGCCTGTCGCCACCGCGATCAGGAGCCAGATGACGTGTTTTGAAAAGCGCTTGGCAAGCTTGCTGCCCGACCAGGAAGCGCTATCGAGCTTGATGCGGGCGTTCCGGTCGCCTTCGACGGCGCGTTCGACCACGAGAAACAGATCGACCCAGACGGTTTGCGGGCAGGTATAGCCGCACCAGGCGCGCCCCACGGTCGACGTGATCAGGAAGAGGCCGATGCCGGCCATTACCAGAAGCCCCGCCACGTAAAAGAATTCCTGTGGCCAGATTTCGATGAAGAAGAAATAGAAACGACGGTTCGCAAGGTCTATGAGCACGGCCTGGTCGGGCGCGTATGGCCCGCGGTCCCAGCGGAGCCAGGGGGTCAGGTAATAGATGCCGAGCGTGATGGCCATGATGATCCATTTGAAGCGCCGGAACTGGCCGGAAGCGCGCTTCGGAAAGATCTTCTTGCGCGCGGCATAGAGCGGCTGGCGCGTCTTGGCCGAATTCACGGCCTCCGCGTCGATTCGCTCCACGTCCGGGCTTGCTACAGTGTCTGTGGCTAAGGTCATTGGCTTGGCTCGTGAACTGTGTGGTCACTGTCTCATGTCATTCCGGCGCATTCGACGCCTTGATGCGGATCAAAGCCGTCCAGCGCGCCAAGGAAAGCGCGCCTTCGGTCGCTGCGACAAAAAAACCCGGTCACGAGGACCGGGCTTCAAGTTTGGAGCCGCGTGTCAATTGGGGCAAACCCACGGCTCTTCTCACTCCGGGTTGGACTACTGGCCACCCCCCAGCGAGTAAATGTAGACGGACAGCTGCTTGACCGCCGGATCGCCGAGGCGGGCCTGCCAGGCAGGCATCACCCCCTGCTTGGGCAGGCGTATCTGCGCCGCGATATCGGCTTCGCTCGAACCATAGAGCCAGATGGCATCCGCCAGGTTCGGCGCGCCGACCGAGATGTCGCCTTTGCCCTGCTCGCCATGGCAGGCAGCGCAATTGTCCGCGTAAATCTGGGCTCCCGTCTCCGCGAGCGCGGCGTTGGAGGGGGTGCCGGTGAAGGAGACCACATGGGCCGCCACCTGCTTGATCTCCTCGGGGCTCAGAATGTCGCCGAACGCAGGCATATCCGAGATACGGGTGTCGTCGTCGCCTTCCGAACGTACGCCGTGGGCGATGGTCTGATGGATGCTCTCGATGTCACCACCCCACAGCCAGTCGTCGTCATTGAGGTTCGGATAACCGGCAGCACCCTGCGCGCCCGAGCCGTGGCACTGCGAGCAGTTCACCTTGAAGGCGGCGGCTCCTGCCGAGGTGGCGAAGCGGCGCAGCGCCTCGTCGCCCAGAATCTCATCAAGCGGCTTCTCGGCGATGGCCGTGCGCAGGCTCGCTTGCTCCGCAGAGACTGCCTCCAGTGTGGTGGAAAGCTCCTGCCGGCTTGAATAGCCGAGCACGCCCTTGGTGGCCGAACTGATCATCGGCCAGGCCGGATAGGCGATCGTATAGGCAAGCGCCCAGACGATGGTGCCGTAGAAGGTCCAGACCCACCAGCGGGGCATGGGGTTGTCGAGTTCCTTGATCCCGTCCCATTCATGGCCGGTTGTCGAGACGCCGGAAATCTCGTCGATGTGTTTTTCGCTCATCTCAGTCGTCCTTAAGCGGAATACGGGCGGCTTCGTCTGCGCTCTTCTTGCTTCCGGGACGGAAGGCGAAGAGCACCACGCCGACAAAGACGATCACCATGAACAGGAGACCCCAGCTGTCGGCGAATTGGCGCATTGCGGTATAGTCCATCGCAACTCTCCTACCGGTAGCCGGCTGTTTCGTCGTAGGTCGAGAAATCGACCAGCGTGCCGAGCATTTGCAGATAGGCAACCAGCGCGTCCATTTCGGTCACTGCTGCGGGATTGCCGTCGAAATCCGCCACCACTGCCTTGGGGTAGCGTTCCAGAAGGCCGGATGTATCGGCATCCGGGTTGGCTTGCGCCTGAATGTCCGCATTGGCGTTGGCGACCATCTCTTCCGTATAGGGAACGCCCACCCGCTGATTGGCTACGAGCTGCGTGGAGAAATCTCCGATCTCGAGCGGCGTGTCCTTCAGGAAGCCATAGCGAGGCATCACCGATTCCGGCACCACGGAGCGCGGATCGGTCAGGTGATCGACGTGCCAGGTATTGGAATAGCGGCCGCCGACGCGGGCGAGGTCGGGCCCCGTCCGCTTCGAACCCCACTGGAAGGGGTGGTCGTACATCGATTCCGCGGCAAGGCTGTAATTGCCGTAGCGTTCGACCTCGTCCCGGAAGGGACGGATCATCTGGCTGTGGCAGAGATAGCAGCCTTCGCGGATATAGATGTTGCGCCCTGCCAGTTCGAGCGGGCTGTAGGGGCGCATGCCCTCAACCTTTTCGATGGTGTTCTGCAGGTAGAACAGCGGAGCGATCTCCACGATGCCGCCGATGGTGACCACGGCAAAGGAGCACACCAGAAGCAGGGTCGCGTTCTTCTCGATGATCGCGTGTTTGTCGAGCAATGCCATTGCTAGCGCTCCTTAACTGGCGTTTTGAATGGTGGGCGCGGGCTGCGTGACGCGGCCGCCGATGGGCTCTTCCTCACGCTCGTATCCCAGGATGGTCATGATGAGGTTGTAGGCCATCACCACGCCGCCGAGCAGGAACAGGGCGCCGCCGAGTGCGCGCAGCACATAGTAGGGATGCATAGCCGCGACCGTTTCGGCGAAGGAGTAGACCAGGAAGCCCTGATCGTCATACTCGCGCCACATCAGGCCCTGCTGGATGCCCGACACCCACATCACCGCGGCGTAGACCACGATGCCGAGCGTCGCCAGCCAGAAGTGCCAGGTCACCAGGCGTAGCGAGTAAAGGCGCTCGCGGTTCCACAGCTTCGGAACCAGATAGTAGATGGCGCCGAAGGTGATCATGCCGACCCAGCCCAGCGCACCCGAATGCACGTGACCGATGGTCCAGTCCGTGTAGTGCGAGAGCGAGTTGACGGCCTTAACCGACATCATCGGTCCCTCGAAGGTGGACATTCCGTAGAAGGCAACGGCCATAACCATCATGCGGATGATCGGATCCGTGCGCAGCTTGTCCCAGGCGCCCGAGAGCGTCATCAGGCCGTTGATCATGCCGCCCCAGGAGGGCATCCACAGCATGATCGAGAACACCATGCCGAGCGTCTGTGCCCAGTCGGGCAGGGCGGTGTAATGCAGATGGTGCGGACCGGCCCAGATGTAGAGGAAAATCAGCGCCCAGAAGTGGATGATCGACAGGCGGTAGGAATAGACCGGACGGTTCGCCTGCTTGGGGATGAAGTAATACATCATGCCAAGGAAGCCCGCGGTCAGGAAGAAGCCCACCGCATTGTGGCCGTACCACCACTGGGTCAGCGCATCCTGGACGCCCGAGAACAGGGAATAGCTCTTGGAGCCGAGCGGCGAGACGGGAACCGCGAGGTTGTTCACCACATGCAGCATCGCGATGGTCACGATGAAGGAGAGGTAGAACCAGTTCGCCACATAGATATGCGGCTCCTTGCGCTTGAGGATCGTGCCGAGGAAGACGATGAGATAGGCGACCCAGACGATGGTCAGGAACAGGTCCACATACCATTCGGGTTCGGCGTATTCGCGGCTCTGGGTGATGCCCAGAAGATAGCCGGTGGCCGCCATCACGATGAAGAGCTGGTAGCCCCAGAAGACGAACCACGAGAGATTGCCGCCGAACAGCCGCGCGCGCGATGTGCGCTGCACCACATAGAAGGAGGTGGCGATGAGCGCGTTGCCGCCAAAGGCGAAGATCACTGCGGAAGTGTGCAGCGGGCGCATGCGGCCGAAATTGAACCAAGGCTCAAGATTGAGATCGGGGTAGGCAAGCTGCAGCGCCACGGTGACGCCCACGAGAAAGCCGACAATTCCCCAGAACATGGTGGCGATGACGCCGTAGCGCACCGGACCGTCCATGTAGCTCTCGGTATCGGTTTGAAGCGGTATGGATGCCGCCTTCGCCGGAGCGAAGCTCGTGTTGCGCATCAACACGACCGTTCCGACGAAAAGAACAAAGAACAGGACCCACATATGTGCCTGGAAGGCCGAGTCCTGCGCGAGGCCGGCTGCGGCTAGCGCCGCAAAGGCCGCAACGCCGACCAGTACGATCTCGGTGCCAAATCTCATTGCTATTTCCCCAATCCAGAAAAGCGAGCGGGAATCCGGTTCCCCCCGATTCTCGCATCCTTCCTTTCTCTTAGCCGATCGTCACGCGCCTTGATCTGCGTCAAAGCTTCCCGGTCCCGGATCGGAAAGAGAATGGTTTCAACAACCATGTCGGGATGATTGCCATGCAGCGCGCAGGCGAACAGATGAACGGAACGCGGCCCGCCGAACGGTTTTCGGAAGCGGTTCCGCGCTACACGAGCTATCCCACGGCGCCGCATTTCCATGCCGGCGTGACCGGCGAGGTGTTTGCACGCTGGCTCGGCGAAATGCGCCGCGGCGAGGAGTTGTCGCTCTATGTGCACATCCCCTTCTGTGACCGCCTTTGCTGGTTCTGTGCCTGCCACACGAAGATGACCCGCCGCTACGAGCCGGTGGCCGAATTCATCGAAGCGCTCTTGTGCGAGATCGCAACGATTGGCCGCATGGTGGCGGGCAGGGGGCGCGTGCGGGCGCTGCATTTCGGGGGCGGGTCTCCGACCATGCTCAAGCCCGAGGATGTGGTGCGGCTCGGTGTCGCGCTGCGCGCGTCCTTCGAATTCATGGACGATGCGGAAATCAGCGTCGAACTTGACCCCAACGACATGGACGAAGCGCGCTTCGACGCTTTCGCCGCGATCGGCATGACGCGCGCGAGCCTGGGCGTGCAGGATTTCGACCCCCGCGTTCAGCAGGCGATCAATCGCGAGCAGACTTTCGACCAGACCAGGGCGGTGGTCGACGGTGTTCGTTCCAGGGGCGTTCGCTCGGTCAATCTCGATCTTCTTTACGGGTTGCCGCACCAGACGACTGACAGCGTTGCCCGCACGATTAGCGAGGCGCTTACCCTGTCTCCGGACCGCATCGCGCTTTTCGGCTATGCCCATGTGCCGTGGTTCAAGAAGCACCAGACGATGATCGACGAAGCGGCATTGCCCGGACCGAGCGAGCGCTACGCCCAGCAGCAGGAGGCCGCGCGCATCATCCGTGCGGCGGGTTATGAGCCCATCGGCATCGATCATTTCGCCAAGCCTGGCGACGCGCTTGCGCTTGCTGCCGGCAAGGGCCGGCTCTACCGCAATTTCCAGGGCTATACGGAAGATGCCTGCAAGACCCTGATCGGTCTCGGGCCATCCTCGGTCTCGCGTCTGCCGCAAGGCTATGCGCAGAACACCCCGGCAACGGCCAGCTATGAACGCACGGTCAGGGAAGGTGGGGTTGCGGTCGCGCGCGGAATTGCCTTCAGCGAGGAGGATCGTGCGCGGGGCTGGCTGATCGAGAGACTGATGTGCGACTTCGCCTTCTCGCAGGAAGAGGCAGTTCGTCTCTTTGGCGACTATGGCCGGATTCTTGTTGAGGAGGCGCGCGATTGCGCGCGCAACGATGCCGATGCGGGCCTCGTCGAGACGGAATCGGGTTTCGCCGTGCGCGACGAAGCGCGACCGCTTGTCCGCTCGACCGCGGCACGTTTCGATCCGTATCTCAAGCGCGGGGGTGCACGTCATTCGGCAGCGGTGTGAGCCGCTGCCGGGTCTGTTCAATATTGGGGAGGACGAAAGCAGGCAGGATCAGCCGCAGCGCTGCCGTTTTTCCCGCGCGGTTTCTTCTCCCCGTGCGCATCCGCGCGGTTTCTTCTCCCCGTGCGCATCCGCGCGGCTTCAGGCGGCGGATACCTGCCGGGCGACTTTCTCGAAACGCCATGCATTCGGGCAAAAGGCAGGAGGGTGCAAGTGGTGTTCGCCGGCCGTGGCCTGCAACCAGCTGCGGCACGATTGCGTGTTGGCGCAAAGCGCACAGATACGCATCGCCTCTCCAAGACAATCGTCTGTGAGTTGCTGGATATCGACGTCGCAGCGATCAAGCATGCGAACCAGCAGATATGTGTGGCCGTCGCCCATCTTGCTGTCGCTCATATAGCTGTTGGCCGTATCGCTGGGGCACGTCACCGCAGACACTCCTGTTGAACCATGCTCCTTTAGCGGTTTGTGCCAGGGCGTACATTGCGCTGGATCAAATTACAGCGCGCTTCGTCGCAGGCATGCGCAGTGCTTTTCTGCGGGGTTTTCGAAGAAGGATTTGGCAGCCCCTTGCGATGGCCGGCGCGATGGAAATAATGCGTCACGATAAGCATTTCATCTGGAAGGGGCGATCTTGGGGCCTGGGCTTGATATTGCCGGATCGACTCGGAACAACTGTATTGCTGGCTATGCGGTTGCGCTGATTGGTTGCGCAGCACTTTTGTCTGCGGGTTTCGGAACCGGATGGGCCTTCGGCGAAGCGTGGACAATGCTTGTCGGTGGTCTCACCACGCTTGGCGCCGCGGTGATTGGCGGGCGCTATCCGGGATTTCTTGCCGCAGCTCTTTCCGCGGGCGGGGTGGGCGTTGCGGCCTATCTCGGCTCGCTGCCGGTGGCCGCGCCTCTCTTGGGAGGCTTTGCCATCTTTCTTCTGCTGCTAGCCCATGCGGGCGCCGTATGCAGGGATACGGGAGAGGCGAGCCGCCTAATGCGCCAGCGCTACGAAGCGCGAGACGCCCATCTTCGCTCGGTGCTGGACACCGTGCCGGACGCTACCGTCGTGATCAACGAACATGGCGCGATGGTTTCTTTCAATCGCGCTGCGGTGCGCCAGTTCGGCTATGAGGAGGAGGAGGTTCTTGGCAAGAACGTCAATCTACTGATGCCGGAACCTTATCGCATGCAGCATGACGGTTATATGCAGCGCTATTTCCGCACCGGCGAAAAGCGTATCATCGGCATCGACCGCGTGGTCGTCGGGCGCCGCAAGGACGGATCGACCTTTCCGATGAAGCTTGCCGTGGGCGAAATGCAAAGCAATGGTCAGGCGTTTTTCACCGGGTTCATTCGCGATCTGACCGAGCGCGCGGAAACGGAAGCGAAGCTGGAGGAAATTCAATCCGAACTCGCCCAGCTCGCCCGTGTGAACGAGCTTGGCGAGATGGCCTCGACGCTTGCTCACGAGTTGAACCAGCCGCTCTCGGCCATTTCCAATTATGTGCAGGGCTGCAACAGATTGCTCAAGGATATGCCCGACAGCGTGTCGGAGCGCATGCGCGACGCGCTGGAGGAAACCGCGCGCCAATCGCTGCATGCGGGGCAGATCATCCGTCATCTGCGCGAATTCGTCACCCATGGCGAAACGGAAAAGCAGCCGGAGGATGTGCAAAAGCTGATTGAGGAGGCTGCCGCCCTCGCCCTGGTCGGTTCCCGTGAATTGGGGGTCCGTACCATCTTCGAGTTCGCCCCGGCGCTTGGACGCGTGATGGTGGACCGGGTTCAGATACAGCAGATCATGGTCAATCTGATGCGCAATGCGATGGAAGCGATGCGCAACGCCAAAAAACGCGAACTCAGGATATCGGTTCAAGCGGGCGAGGCGCGAACGATCGTGATCGAGGTGTGCGATACGGGCACCGGCGTCCCGGAGGAGATCGCGGACAATCTCTTCAAGCCCTTCGTATCTTCCAAACGCGGCGGCATGGGTGTCGGGCTCTCCATTTCCAAGCGCATAGCCGAAACCCATGGCGGTTCGCTGGAAATGGTGTCCACGGGCGGCACCGGCACTCGTTTCCGCTTCATCCTGCCTGCACTGGAAGAACAGGAACTGCAGAATGTCTGAAGACGTGGTGATCCACATCGTTGACGATGAAGAGCCGGTTCGAAAATCGCTGGCGTTCCTCCTGACCATGGCGGGGCACGTGGCCCGCATCCATGAATCCGCGACGGCCTTCCTGAAGGTTGCGCCAAGCCTGCACGATGCGTGTCTTATCACCGATCTGCGCATGCCGGACATGAGCGGGGTGGAGCTTCTGATCAAACTGCGCGATTCGGGCCATATGCTGCCCTCCATCGTCATCACCGGCCATGGCGATGTGCCGATGGCGGTCGAGGCCATGAAGGCGGGAGCCATCGATTTCATCGAAAAGCCCTTCGATGACGAAGTATTGCTGGCTGCGGTGGGCCGAGCCATTGCCGAGGCCGACAAGCGCCCGCGCGAGGGCGCGGATTTTGCCGATGTGCGCCAGCGCATCGATCATCTTTCGGACCGTGAGCGCCAGGTCATGAAGCGTATCGTGGCAGGCCTGCCAAACAAGGCGATCGCCTTCGAGCTGGATATTTCGCCGCGAACGGTCGAGGTGCACCGGGCCAATGTCATGATGAAGATGCAGGCAAAAAATCTCCCCGAACTCGTGCGCATGGTTTTAGCCTGCGAAGCAGCGCAGGGCTGATTTTCCGCTCCCTTTTGATCCAGAACAAAGCGCTGTGCGGCTTCGTGTCCCAGAGTTGCCATGCCGGGGTGGCGATGATTGCCCTCGGGACTGGGAGAAGCCTTGCCGTGCCTTACACGATTGCGGTCGTTGCACCTGAATCAGCTTTCCGGCTCTCGCTTCGCTTCATGCTCGAATCCGAAGGCTACAGGGTGAGGCTGCTGGACGGCCTTGATGAGCTGTTCGGTCTTGCGGACGGCATCCAGGGCATAGTGATTGATCACGAAATTCTTGAAGAGCGGCAGGTCCCGGTCGGCGAAATCCTGGAAAAGGGCTGCCCGGTCATTCTCCTGGCAAATGCGCCGGATGTGGTTCCGCAACATGCCTGGTTGCGGATTGTCGAGAAGCCGCTTTTGGGCGGAGCAGTGGTTAGGGCTGTTCATGAACTGCTTCATGACGAGCGCCGGGCCCATGCTACGTAGTTTCCCCTAGGGGCAAAACCGAATTTCGCAAGCGCGCCGAAAGAGGCAATCTCCCTGCATAGGCAAGAGTCATTCAGCCAGTGCAATCGGGAGACAACAGATGCTTGCTCAGGCCGTCACAGCTTCTCATTTCCCCGGCAACACCTTGACCGGTCACTCTTTTGCCGGTCGCGACCGGCTGGGCGATCTCGATCGCATGCCCGCCTCCTTTGCACCGGACCAGCCGCATCAGGTGGCCTTTTACGAGGCCAACCAGGAAATCTATGCGCAGGGCGAGGAAGCCAGAGCCCTTTATCAGGTGGAATATGGCGTCGTGCGCCTTTATCGGCTTCTGGCCGATGGCCGCCGTCAGATCAGCGCCTTCCATGTGGCGGGCGAGGTTTTCGGATTCGAGGCCGATGGGCGGCATCATTTCTTTGCCGAGGCCGTTTGCGGCGCCGGCATCCGTGTTTTCCGTCAGCCGGCGGGCGAGGGGAACTGGCGACAGACCCTGAGCGCTGCGCTTGAGGCGCTGGTGCGTGCTCAGGAGCACCTGCTGGTGATCGGTCGTCAGAATGCCGCCGAACGCGTTGCGGCTTTCCTGCTCGATATGCGCAAACGCCAGGGCGGCGAGCGCCAGATCGAACTGCCGATGTCGCGCACCGATATCGGCGATTATCTGGGCCTGACCATCGAAACCGTTTCGCGCATGCTCTCCAAGCTGAAGTCGGGCGGCGTTATCCGCCTGTCCAATGCGCGCGTGGTCGAGGTGGTGAATGAAGCGGCGCTGGAGGCACTCTGCGAATAATGGGAATCCGCCTGGCGGGCCGGCTCCGGAAAACGGGGCGGGTTGGGGCAATGGCGGATCAAGGCTCCGGCCTCAGGCCGGGGCCTTGTTGCTTGTTGTTTTTCCCTATCGGCTGCGTGGAATGCGGGCATCATGCGATCTCACCTGACTGCAAGATGCCTTATCGCGCCGTGTTCCCCATTGGATGGGCAAAGGGCGCTGCGAGATATTGAATTCGCGCATCGTGCTTTCCGAAAACCGATTCCGGTTTTCGGGCCGATGCGCTAGGTTCCCAACGTGCTGACCGTGGATGGAGCCTCCGATGACCCTGCCGCCCCTTGCCGACATGATCGATCAGGCCCATGGGCGCACACCGGCAGATGTTGTTTTGCGCGGCGGTCGCATTCTCGATCTTGTCACTGGCGAGTTCCTCGAAGGGGATGTGGCGATCTGCGGAAGCATGATCGTGGGGACCTGCGAAGCCTATCAAGGGCGCGAGGTGATCGACGTGTCGGGACGGATTCTCGTTCCAGGGTTCATCGACACCCATCTTCACATCGAAAGTTCTCTCGTGACGCCGTTCGAGTTCGAGCGCTGCGTCGCGCCGCGCGGCATCACCACGGCGATTTGCGATCCTCACGAGATCGCCAATGTCGCGGGCATCGAGGGTATCCGCTATTTCCTCGATGCCAGCGCGCGCATGCTGATGGACTTGCGCGTGCAGCTGTCTTCCTGCGTACCGTCGACAGAGATGGAAACGGCGGGCGCCAGGCTGGAGGCCGAGGACCTCGTTCCCTTCCGCGATCATCCGGCCGTCATCGGCCTGGCGGAGTTCATGAACTACCCCGGCGTGATCCACAGGGATGCGGGCGCCATGGCGAAGCTGGAAGCGTGGCGCGGTCGGCATATTGACGGCCATGCGCCGCTTGTGTCGGGGCGCGACCTGAATGCTTATCTCTCCGCCGGGATACGCACGGAGCACGAGGCGACGAGCGCGCGCGAGGCCTTGGAAAAGCTGCGCAAGGGCATGCGCATTCTGATCCGCGAGGGCTCTGTCTCGAAGGACCTTGAAGCGTTGCATCCTTTGATCACCGAGCGCAATTCACCCTATATCGCCTTTTGCACGGATGATCGTAACCCGCTCGACATCGCGGAACATGGGCATGTGGATCATATGATCCGCACGGCGATCGGCCGTGGGGCCGAACCGCTGGCGGTGTACCGCGCGGCGAGCCTTTCGGCGGCGGAAGCCTTCGGCTTGAAGGATCGCGGCCAGATCGCGCCGGGCAAGCGGGCAGATATCGTCGTGCTGGATGACCTGGCGGATTGCAGGGCTCAGATGGTTTTTTGCGGTGGATTGCGTCTGACGGAAGAGGCGTTCGCCCGGCGTGAGACAGTGCCGCCGGTCGCACGTGGCTCCGTCAAGCCGCCGAAAATCGACGCTGCGTCGTTTCGCACCGGTGGCAACCGGGTTGAGACGCCCGTCATCGGCATTCTCCCCGGCAAGATCATCACGCAACATCTGAGCGCGGACATTCCGCCCGTGGACGGCGACAAGCAGCCGGATGCCAGCCGCGATCTCGTAAAGATCGCGGTGATCGAACGGCACGGCAGGAACGGTAATGTCGCCACGGGTTTCGTGAAGGGATTCGGCCTGAAGGACGGAGCCATTGCTTCGACGGTCTGTCACGATCACCACAACATCGCGGTGGTCGGCATGGATTATGGCGACATGGCGCTGGCTGCAAACCGCCTCAGGGAACTGGAAGGAGGCTTTGTCGTGGCGCGCGGCGGCGAGGTTCTGGCCGAATTGGCATTGCCTGTTGCCGGATTGATGAGCCTGGAGCCCTTTGAAAGGGTCAAAACGTCGCTGGAGAAGCTTCGGGCAGCCGCGCGAACGCTCGGCGTGACGCTGGAAGAACCCTTCCTGCAACTCGCTTTTCTGGCGCTACCGGTGATCCCGCATCTCAAGATAACCGACCGTGGCATGGTGGATGTGGATCGCTTTGAGCTGATCTCCTGAAAAGGATCAGGTGGTCACGCCGAGTTCGGCCAGACGTTCCACGCAGGATTCTTCCGCACGGGCGAGTTCTTCAAGTGTATCTTCCAGATCGCGGCGCTTTTGGCGCAAATCCTGTTGCTTTTCCGCGATGCGCGCAAGCATCAGCTTGAGCTGTCCCACTTCTCCGGGGGGCGCTTTGTAGACCTGGATGATCTCGCGGATCTCGGCCACCGAAAACCCCAGTCTGCGCCCGCGCAGGATCTGGCGCACCAGATGACGGTCGGATGGACGGTAAAGGCGTGTTCGTCCCCGCCGTACGGGGTTGATCAACCCCTCATCTTCATAAAAGCGCAGGGTTCTGGTCGAAACACCGAACTCGCGGGTGAGCTCGGTTATGGAGTAGTAATCTCGCATGCCTTTGCGCCCCTGATCTCCGGCAAGCCGGTTAGCCTTGCGACCGCTGTTTCCCCATTCGCCCGCCAGCGGGCGACATATGTCTTTAAAGACAGGTTCATGTCGGGAAAACGCTGGTTGTCTGCATGTATTTGTTTTTCCACACGATGAAAGCCGGAAAGGGGGCAACATTCCGCCACGGGCCGGCAGTGCGACTGAACCGGGGCCCTTGGTTTCTTTCCGCCCGCGCGCAGTGCGGGCGTGAATCCCATGCGGGGTGGAGCAAGCGAACCATGTCCCGGAACAGACTGTCGCCTGCCCGTGCAATGAGCTTGCATGCCGATTACGTAAAAGTCAATTTTCGATAGCCTGCTATGTAGTTTAGCAGGCGGCTTTCGCATCGCCTGTCGTTCCTCGTGACCACGAGCGGCTTCGCTCGTGGTTGCCCTGGTAACCGTGCTGCGGGAAACCGTGCCGCCTTTTCGAGGACGTGGCCCGTGCCGTCGTTGGTGACAGCCCCTGCCACCTCATTCGGCATCACTGGACCGGAGGCAGTCGCAAAAGTTCCTGGGCGGTCGCCTCGTCGGTGATAAGCACCTTGGCATTGGTCGCAAGGATACCCGCACGGATGGCGGAAGCCTTGCGCACGCCGCCGGATGAAATGATCACCTTGGGCACCTTGCGAATGTCGGTAGGATCGATGGACATGGCGCGGCGGTTGATCGGATGCTTGATGACATTGCCGTCATTGTCCACGAAATGGGCCAGCACGTCGCCGACCGCACCCGCTTCCCGGAGGCTTTGTGCATCTTCCACAGTCAGAAGGTTTCTGCGGAAAATCGAGGCATGCTTGCTGATGTCGCTGACGCTGATGAGGGCGAGGTCGACATTGCGGGCGCGTTCATAAAGGTCTTTCAGGTCATCGAGTTTCCACAGCTCCGAAGCGAGCTTCTCGCTTGGCAGGAAAATCGGCGCGGTGATCTGATAGAGTTCTGTCTTGTAGAATTCGGCAAGACGCCAGGCCACGGCCGAAGGATTGTGCGCCGCAGCGTGGGTAAGCCCGCCAAGCAGCGAAACCACGGTCATGTTGTCGATTTCGCGCCAGGTGAGCGAGTTCATGCAGGCCTGAAGCGTGGCGCCCCATCCAATGCCGATGGACAGGCCTTCCTCCAGTCGTTCGGAAAGATACCGCCCGGTGGCGTGGCCGATCACGGAACTGACGCTGGCCTCTGTCTGCTCGGATGCGGGCACCACCACGCATTCGAACAGCCCCATATGCTTTTCGAGTGAGCGCTGAAGCTTCAGGAGGGGCTCGGCCTGCGAATTGATTGTGATTTGGACCGTGCCATCCTCGCGCGTCGCCGCCAGCAACCGGTAGGTCTTGATCCGGCTGATGCCGAGATGCTGGGCGACCTGCTCCTGTGTCAGTCCCTCGACGAAATAGTGCCAGGCTGCGCGTAGCTTCAGTTCCTCCTGGTCGGACTGGAACTTGGTCTTCTTGTTCCGTGTGGCCGCCCTTGCCATGCACAAATCCTTCGCTTTCGAGCCATATCGGCTGCCGCCGATCCATCTATAACCAGCGCCCCCTCATATTCCTAGCGCGATTGAGCTTTCCAATCCGATAGGGATATAAAACAGCAATTAAAAATGAACATTTGCTCTAGAAATATACAAACCATGCAAATATGATTGTCCCTGACGATGCGGTCAACCTTTCACTGCAGGGCCGCTCGAAAATTCTGTGAACGCGATCACAAAGGTAGATTGAATGCGCATACTGCTCTCCAACGACGATGGGGTGGAGGCATCCGGCCTTGCGCTTCTCGAGGCGGCCGCACGCAAGCTGAGCGACGATGTATGGGTCATTGCACCGGATGGAAACAGAAGCGGCTTCGGCCACGGGATAAGCTTGCGCAAAGGCTTCACGGTCTCGCGGATCGGACCTTCCCGCTATGTCTGTTCAGGCACGCCTGCCGATTGCGTCATCGCGGGGATGAATTGGGTTTTTCGGGACGATCGCAGGCCCGACCTGGTGCTCTCGGGCATCAATGAGGGGCGCAATGTGGCCGAGGATGTCTCCTATTCCGGCACAATGGCGGTCGCGCGGGAAGCCTCGCTCAACGGAATTCCCGCCGTCTCCTTCTCGATGCCGCGCGATGCGCAACCCATGTCCATATCGGGCATTGGCTGGCTCGCCGAGCGCATTGCCGGTTTCTGGGAAGCGCGGTCCGATTGGGCTTCCGATGGTCATTGGCTGAACGTGAATCTTCCGCATGCATTGCCTGCGCCGCTGCAGGCTGCCCGTATCGGCCGTGACAAGGTGGCGACACGTGTGCGCATTCACGAGGAAGATGCCGTTCGCGCGCATATCGAGCCGCTCGCAGACCGCAATTATCATGCGCTGCCTGGCGACGAAAACCACTTGATCGCCGCTGGTATTGCTTCGGTGACGCGGCTTAACTGGCATGGAAATGCGGCGGTGCCGGTGGGCGTTCTTCACGAGGAGGGCGCCGAGGCCAAAGGCGTCGCGTGACGCGCGCCTTTGGCAAGACAGGCGAAGGGGAGGCGGCCATCTGGCCGCCTTTTTCAGATCAGGGGATAAACTTCCTTGATCACGTCTTCCAGATGGGTGTTGGCGAAGCCGTCGACATGATGGACCCTGGAGGACACGGTGCCGTCATCGTGGAGCGTGTGCTCCATATAGCCGACACGACGCGATCCCCCCATTTCGGGCACCAGTTCCTCGGTCGTGGTAAAGGCAATGGAAGAACACCATTCGAGTGCGACGCCATTGCGCTTGCGCGAGCGCTGCTGGTGCAGGTGCCCACTCGCGATCAGGCGTAGCTGCGGATGGTTCATCAACGGGGCAAGGCGCGGCCAGCCCGCCGGATCCACCGTCCAGTAGGTGAGTTCCGTATCGTCGGGCGCATCGATATAAAGGGGCTGATGTGAAAACACGGCGAGATGCCGTAGGTCGAGTGTGGCAAGCTGGCCGTCGATCCAGTCATATTGTTCCTGTTCTTCCGGCAGGCCGGACCCGATCAGCATGGAATTGATGCCGATGATACGCCATCCATCGCGATCGAAGGCGAAGCGGTCGCTTTCGTAGAAGGATTTGAAGCGGTTGAGGCGTTCGGCATTGATGCCGCTGCCGCCTGCCTCGGCCGGTTTCGAGAGCCGGGGATTGTCGCCGATGTCATGATTGCCGGGAATGTAGCGGATTTCCCGGCCTATCCCTTCCAGAAGCGCGCGGCACAGAACGTAATCCTCCTCGTAGCGGATGCCGTCGAGGGTGATGTCGCCCGTGTGAATGACGCAGTCGTGCGGGGCTGCGCGCAGCATCTGCGAGAGCATGTCGTTGTTCGCGCGGAAGTGCTCTGTGCGCGGCGACAGATGCGTGTCGGAGATGTGGAGGATGCTGAAGCTCATGAATGTCTCCCGATGGGTATATGCCGTTCGAGCGCATATTAGCGCATTTCAGTTTTTGTACAAATGCATTGACGAAGATAAAATAGTTCAATAATGAATATGCAGAGGCATACGGCTGGCGAGTGTTGCGAAGGAATTCGCGCCGGTTTCTAGGGAGGACACGAATGACAGGTATCGAGATCGTCAATCTCAACAAGCGGTGGGCGACGTTCGATGCCGTGAAGGACGTGAACTTCACCGTGGAGCCGGGCACGCTGACCGTGCTTCTTGGACCTTCCGGCTGCGGCAAGTCCACGACGCTGCGCCTGATTGCCGGGCTCGATACCGTTACATCCGGCACGATCCGCATCGGCGGTCGCGATGTGACCGACGCGCCGCCTGCCCGGCGCGACCTTGCAATGGTCTTTCAGTCCTATGCGCTGTTCCCGCATCTGAGCGTCGAGGAGAACATCGTCTTCGGTCTCAAGGTGCGCCGTGTACCCGCCGATGAGCGCCGTCGCCGTCTTAATCGCGCCGTCGAGATTCTGGGGCTGGGCCCTTATCTTGGACGCAAGCCGTCGCAACTGTCAGGTGGTCAGCAGCAACGTGTGGCGCTTGGCAGGGCAATCGTCGCCGAAGCGCCGATCTGCCTGATGGATGAGCCCCTTTCCAATCTCGATGCGCAATTGCGCCACGATATGCGTCGCGAAATCCGCAACATCCAGCGCGCGCTTGGCATGACCATGGTTTATGTGACGCATGACCAGATCGAGGCGATGAGCCTTGCCGATCAGGTCATTCTCATGAAGGCGGGGCATATCGAGCAGAAGGCCACCCCGGAAGAGCTTTACCTGAAGCCTGCCACCACCTTTGCCGCGCGCTTCATCGGCACGCCACCCATGAACCTCGTGGGCCTCGCGGACGGCGCTGATGGTGCGGTCGTGAAGGGGACCTCGGCGCGCATGTTCGAGGGGCGCGGCGAGGGGCTTCTGATGGGCCTTCGGCCCGAACAGATTCGCGTCGGCGAGGCAGGCATGCTGCCTGTCGTCGTGCGCAATGTTGAGTATCACGGCGCCGACAGCATCCTGGAATGCGAGGCGGGTGAGGAAAATATCACGGTGCGCGTGGATGGCGTCCGCCCTATCGCCATCGGAAGCCGGCTGAGCCTCAGCTGGGAGCCTGAGGCCATGCACGTCTTCGACAGGGAGAGCGGCTTCGTTCAGCCGGCACGCTGACGCTGCGCGAGCGCGCCCGTTTAAGCAGAACCATATTGGTGAGGAGGAGAACATGAAAAACACGAAACGTTTCTTCAAGGCATCGCTGCCGGCCTTTGCGCTGCTGGCGATGGTGGCCGGCGCCGAAGCGGAGCCGGTTGAGATCAACTTCTATTATCCCGTGGCCATTGGCGGCCCGGTGAGCAAGATTTTCGAAGGGCTGATCGAGCGCTTCGAAGAAGGGCACCCGGACATCAAGGTCAATCCGATCTACTCCGGCACCTATTCGGAAACCTTCAGCAAGGCGCTGACGGCGTATCGTGCCGGCCAGCCACCGGAAGTCGCCGTGATCCTTTCGACGGACATGTTCTCGCTGATCGATGAAGACGCCATCGTGCCGATGGAGAACTTCGTCAAGACGGACGAGGACAAGGCGTGGCTTGCCGGTTTCAATCCCGTGTTCATGGCCAACAGCCGCTCGCAGGACAAAACCTGGGGCGTGCCCTTCCAGCGCGGCACCACCTTGTTCTTCTGGAACAAGGAAGCTTTCAAGGAAGTGGGACTGGACCCTGAGAAAGGGCCGCAGAACTGGGAAGAGGTCGTCGATTTCGCGACAAAGCTGACGAAGCGCGATGCCGGTGGCAATGTGGAACGCTGGGGCATGCAGGTGCCGTCCTCGCTGACCTCTTACTGGCTCTTGCAGGGTTACGTCGCCCAGAACGACGGCAAGATTTATGAAGAGACCGGCGACAAGACCTATTTCGACAGTCCTGAAGTGGTCGAGGCCCTGCAGTACTGGGTCGACCTTGCGGCCAAGCACAAGGTGATGAAGCCCGGTGTCATCGAGTGGGCGACCAACCCGAAGGACTTCTTCGAAGGCCGCGCCGCCATGATCACGACGACCAGCGGCAATCTGACAAACATCAAGACGAATGCCCCCTTCGATTTCGGCGTGCAGATTCTGCCCGAACACAAGAAGCGTGGCGCTCCCACCAGTGGCGGTAATGCCTATATTTTCAACGATGTGGAGCCGGAGAAACAGGAGGCCGCTTTCCAGTTCGTGAAATGGCTTTCCATGCCTGAACAGTCGGCCGAATGGAGCATCAAGACGGGTTATATCGCCGCGCGCGACGATGCCTGGGAAACCGATGCCATGAAGGCCTATGTTGCCGAATTTCCGGGTGCTGCGGTGACTCGCGAGCAGATTCCCTACATGGTGCCGGAGCTCTCCACCCACGAGAACCAGCGCGTGGCCCGCGTCATCGACGACGCGATCGAGGCCGCACTGACAGGCGGCAAGTCCGTCGACAAGGCTCTTTCGGATGCTCAGCAGGAAGCAGAGCGTATCCTGAAGCCTTATCGCGACTAGCCGGTTCGATCCCGCGGGGCCGTGCCAAAGTTGCGGCCCTGCGGTTTTCCAAGACAGCCAGAATTTGAAAGAGGGGCTCCGTGTACAGGATAAGAACTGCGGTCACTCCATGGCTGTTGCTTCTGCCAGCGGCTGTGCTGCTGGCAGCCTTTACGCATTTTCCCGCTGTGATGACCTTCATCAGCAGCACCTTCCAGACCCCGCGCGGCAAACGTCCTGCCAAATTCGTCGGCATGGATCATTACGCGTCGATGCTCAGCGATCCGGTCTTCGTTGCAGCGCTCAAGAACAATGCGATTTACGCGCTGGGAACGGTGCCTGCCTCCATCGCGCTCGCGATGCTGATGGCGGTCATCGTGAATTCGGCCATCAAGGGCAAGGCGCTTTTGCGCATGTCCTTCTTCCTGCCGACGGTGCTGCCGATGATCGCCGTCGCCAATATGTGGCTGTTCTTCTACACACCCGGCTACGGCCTGATCGACCAGTTCCTGGGCCTGTTCGGTTTTCACGGACGCAACTGGCTGGGTGACCCTGAAACGGCGCTTGGCAGCCTGATGGTGCTCGCGGTGTGGAAGGAAGCCGGATTCTTCATGATCTTCTATCTTGCGGCCCTGCAACAGATCAGCCCGAGCCTCGGTGAGGCCGCGGCGCTGGAAGGGGCGGGACGGTGGTATTTCTTCCGGCGCGTCACGTTCCCGCTGCTCATGCCGACGACGCTGTTCGTCATGATCAATGCCTTCATCAACTCGTTCAGACTGATCGATCATGTGATCGTCATGACGCGCGGCGGCCCGGACAACGCCAGCACGCTGCTGCTCTACTACGTCTACAACGTCGCTTTCCGTTACTGGGATACGGCCTACGCTTCGGCAATCACGGTGGTGATCCTGATCGTGCTCGCACTGCTTGCCTTCATCCAGTTCGGCATCCTCGACCGCAAGGTGCACTACAAATGACCATCGCAGCTTCCCTGCCGCAGTCGCGCGGTGAAAAATTCTGGGACCTGCTCGAAAAGGCGGGATGCTATCTGCTTGGCATCCTGTGGGTCCTGCCGCTTCTCTATTCGGTGTGGATGGCATTCCATGCCCCCGAATATGAGGTCCGCTTCGAATTTTTCGCGCCGCTGACACTGGAGAATTTCTTCAACGCATGGAATGCGGCTCCGTTCGGGCGCTACTTCCTCAACACCTTCATGCTGATTTCGACGATCCTCGTGTGCCAGTTCGTGATCTGCACCCTCGCGGCCTATGCCTTCGCGCGCTATGAATTTCGCGGCAAGACGCTGATCTTCATGCTGGTTCTGGTCCAACTGATGATCATGCCCGAGGTGCTGCTGGTCGAGAATTACCGGACGATCTCGAAACTCGGCCTTGTCGACACGATCCTTGCCATGGGGCTTCCCTACATGGCGTCTGCTTTTGGCATCTTCCTGTTGCGCCAGACTTTTCTGACCATCCCCAGGGAACTGGACGATGCCGCACGGGTGGAGGGCGCTGGCCCGCTGATGACGCTGTGGAAGGTCTATGTGCCGCTCGCCCGCCCGATCTACGTCGCCTATGGCCTGGTGTCGGTGAGCTATCACTGGAACAACCTTCTGTGGCCGCTCGTCATCACCAATTCGGTGACGACCCGGCCGCTCACCGTGGGGCTGCAGGTCTTCGCATCGCCGGATCAGGGCGTGCAGTGGAGCGTGATTTCGGCGGCAAGCCTGATGACGTCCGCTCCGCTTCTGGTCGGTTTCCTGCTCTTCCAGCGGCAGTTCGTGCAAAGCTTCATGCGCGCCGGCATCAAATAGCCGGCGCTTCCCGATCAGGTTCGGGGACGGCCAGCGGAGGAGCTCACGGAAATCGCCGCGGTTTCCGATCGAATCCCTCTCCCTTCGCGGGTCGTCTCCGGGCCTGACCCGCAGCGCTCAGCGAAGGATGTGGATCGAACCGGGAGACGGCTCCAGGAACACTTGCGACCCGGCCTGAAACAGGCCGGCCTCCGCGGGGTTGGAGATGTCCACCAGCCAGGTTCCGAGCCCATCCACCTCGACCAGATACTCCGCGATATTGCCGAGGAACATCACCCGTCGCACGACGCCCCTGAACTTTCCGCCCTCAGCCGAAAGATGGATCGCCTCCGGGCGCAGGATTGCGGAGACCTTCGTCCCCGTTGGCAGCGCGGGGACAACCGGAACACCGATGCTGACGCCATTGATCTCGATCGTGTTTTTCTCCGCGATCCGCGCGTCGACGATATTGGCCTTGCCAATGAAGTCGGCGACGAAGCGGTTTGTCGGGCGTGCATAGATTTCCTGCGGCGTGCCGAGCTGCTCGACCACGCCGGATTTCATGATGACGATCTCGTCCGAGATGCTCATCGCCTCCACCTGGTCATGGGTCACATAAATGCTGGTGATGCCAAGGCGCTGCTGCAATTCGCGGATTTCGACACGCATCTGTTCGCGCAGCTTGGCGTCGAGATTGGACAAGGGTTCGTCGAACAACAGCACTTTCGGCTCCATGACGATGCAGCGCGCGAGCGCCACGCGCTGCTGCTGACCGCCGGAGAGTTGGTTGGGCGAACGCTTCGCATAACCTTCAAGTCCGGTCTGTTCGAGCACGCGCGTCACCTTCGCCTCGATCTCGGCCTTGGGCAGATGTCTGAGGCGCAGTCCGAAGGCCACGTTCTCGAACACGTTCAGGTGGGGAAACACCGCATAGGACTGAAACACCATGGCCGTGTCGCGAGTGTTCGGCGGCTCGTCGTTCATGCGTCGCTCGCCAAAAAAGAGGTCGCCCGAGGAGGGCTCCTCGAAACCGGCGATCATGCGCAGCAGTGTGGTCTTCCCGCAACCCGAAGGACCGAGCAGCGTCACGAGCTTTCCCGCGCCGATATCAAGATTGATATCCTTGACTGCATGCACGGACCCGCCGTCAGGACCGGGGAAAACCTTGTTGAGGCCGACGATTCGAATACTGTCTGTCATTGAAATCTCACCATGGAGGTGTGGCGGGTCCAACGGTTTATCAGAAAGCTGATGATGCCGATGGCAATCAACACGATGACGATCACCACCACGCTGAAGGCGGCCGAGACGCCGAGACGGCCCGATCCCACCTGGTTGAGGATCTGCACGGTCATGAGGTTCCAGTTTGCCGAGACCAGGAAAATCGCGGCGCTGATCGCCGTCATGGCGCGCACGAAGGCATAGACGAGCCCGGAGAAGAAGGCTGGCGCGATCAATGGCAGCGTCACCTTGCGGAATGTGGTCAGGCCGCTTGCGCCAAGATTTTGTGCGGCTTCCTCGATGGAGGGGTCAATCTGCCGCAACACGGCGATGCCCGACTGGATGCCGACCGGCACGTAGCGGAAGACGAAACACAGGACGAGGATCGCCAGCGTGCCCGTCAGGATGATGGGCGGTGCGTTGAAGGCCAGGATATAGCCGATGCCGACAACGGTTCCGGGCACGGCGAACGAAAGGATCGAGCCGAACTCGAGCGCGGTACGGCCGGGGAAGACCCGCCTCACCACCAGGAAGGCGACCAGCATGCCCAATATGCCGCTGATCGGGGTCGAGACGATGGCGACGATCAGCGTATCCTTCACCGAGTCCAGCCCGACATCGAAGACGTAGCGGAAATGCGCGAGCGTTGGCGTGTAGTTGAAGCCCCAGACCTGGGTGAAGGCGCCGACGACGATGACGGCATAGAACGCCATGACGAGCAGGGCGAAGAAGCTCACGATACCGTAGAGCAGCCATTTCATCGGATTGCTGACGATCTTGCTGGTCGATGCCGTCGGTTTTCCGGTGACGGTGATGTATTGCCGCTTGGCCAGATAATAGCGCTGGATGGCGAAGGCCGTCATCGAGGGAATGAGGAGCACGATGGCGAGCGTCGCCCCGCGCGACAGGTTGAAGGAGCCGGTAATCTCCAGATAGGCCTGTGGCGCAAGCATGGGGAAGGCGGCTCCGGCCAGAACCAGCGGATTGCCGAAATCGGCCATGGATTCGATGAAGACGACGAGGAAGGCGCTTGCGATGCCCGGCAAGGACAGCGGGAAGGTGACTTTCCAGAAGGTCTGCCAGCGCGTCGCCCCGATGTTGAGCGCCGCGTCTTCGAGCGTGGGGCTGAGCGAGGCAAGTACCCCGCGCATCGAGAGGTAGGCGATCGGCGCGAAGGTGAAGACCTGCGAGATCACCACGCCATGGAAGCCATAGATGGAGAAGTCGTTGAGTCCCAGAAGCTGGCGCGTCACCAGCCCGTTGAAACCGAACAGGAAGAGGATCGACACCGCGCTGACGAAGGGCGGTGAGACGATCGGCAGGATCGTGATGTAATGCAGGAGCGTCTTGCCCGGCACTTCCAGCCGCGTCAGGACGAATGCCGCCAGATAGCCTATGGCCACGCTGATGATCCCCACGAGCGCCGCGACGCTGAGGCTGTTGACCAGCGCGTTGCGATAGAGACGGCGTTCGGCGAGTTCCCGGTAGCCATTGAGCGTCCAGACGTCGTTTACCTGCAAGCTGGCCATGAAGACCTTGATGAGCGGGTAGACGACGAAGACGGCAATCGACAGGGCGATCACCGTCAACAGAACGAGCAGGACCGGATCCCGCGCCAGGAGGCGCAGTTGCGAGCGTGCGGTGCCGGACAAGAGACTGTCTGCCTTACTGACCGAGCACGTCCTTGGTCCAGCGCTCGACAAGGCGCTGCTTGTTCTCGGCGGCGAAGGAAGGCTTCACCGAAACGAGCTTGATCTTGTCGAGCGAGGGAACGCCCGCGCCGCCGCTCACATCGGTGCGCACGGGCAGGAAGTATGTCTTGGTCTGGCTGAGCGCCGTCTGGCCTTCGGCGGAGGTCATCCAGTCGACAAGCTTCTTGGCCTCGTCGGGCTTCTGGGCACCCTTGAGGATCGACATGGAGGCGACTTCATAGCCGACACCCTCGCTGGGGAACACGACCTCCACCGGATAACCCTCGTCGGCGAGTTTCAGGAAACCCGGCGTGAACTGGATCGCAAGCGGCGTTTCGCCGACACCCAGCGCGCCGCTCGGGGCCGTGCCGCTCTGGGTGTAGGTCTGAATGTTCGGATTGAGCGCCTTCAGATACTCGAACGCGCCATCTTCGCCACGCTCCTCAAGGAGCGTCAGGATGACGGAATAGGCGGTGCCCGAAGACTGCGGCGAGGGCATCTGGATGAGGCCCTTGTAGGCAGGGTTCTTCAGGTCTTCCCAGGAGGTGGGAATTGGTGCGTTGCGGCTTTTCAGAATGTCGGTGCGCACGCCGACGCCGAGCGGATTCGTATAGATCGCATGCCAGAAGCCGTCGGCATCCTTGAACTCGTCACGCAATGCCGCGGCATTGGGTGAAGGATAGGCTTCCGTCAGTCCGCGTTCCTTGGCGAGGATATGGTTCTCGCTCGGCGCGCCGAACCATATGTCGGCCTGCGGCCGGGCCTTCTCGGCCTCGATGCGCGAAAGCGCGGGGCCGGAAGAGAGGAACACCATCTGCACGTCGACGCCCGTTGCCTCGGAGAAGGCATCGAGCAGCTTCTTCGCGTTCTCCTCGTCAACGCTGGAATAGACGGTCAGCGCATGGGCTGAACCGACCGTGAGCATGGATGCAAGCACGGCGGCAGCGGCAGTCCGCAGCGAAAACTTCATGATTTTCCTCCCCAGAAATCTTGTCACGGGTGACCTTGTTAGACGGATCACCGTATCGACAGCCGGCATGCATGGCAACGTTTCCATGTCGGGTTTTCACCATCGAGCCGGCTTGTCCCGAATATGGTTATTCCTTGGGTTCTTTGTGCTCCGGCGTCCTGGCCAAGGCTTCTATGGAGGCGATGACCGTGTCGGTGGCGCAATAGTCGGGCTTGTGTCCGAGTCCGGGGACGACGATCAGTTGAGCATTCGGGACGGCCTGCGCCATCTGCCGCGAATGGATATCCGGGGACACGACGTCATCCGTGTCGCCCGTGACGATGATGGTGTTGGCCGTGATCTCTTCGTATCGGGGAGCGTTTTCCTTGGTCCAATCGAGCAGCGATGCGATCTCGTGGGCATTGTGCCTGAAGGCCGCAGGCTGAATGGCTTCGGCGGCACGGGTCTTTTCGATATATCCCGCAGGAAGAGGGTCCGGCGAGAAAACCGAACGCGCGGCGCTCCCCATGGCCATCCGCCCGGCAAGGGGCACGACTAGGCGGGTGAAAAGCCAGCCGAAAACCGGCGCGACAGAGGCGGTATAATACCAGGCGATGCCGCCGGGCCATGGATAAAGCGCTGGCGAAAGAAGCAGCAGCCCGCGCAGCTTCTCGGGATGTTCGAGCGCCAGCGCGGCGGCGACGGCGCCACCATAGGAATGCCCCACCACGATTGCCCTGGCGATGCCGCGCTCTTCCATCAGCCTAGCAATCGCACGAGCCTGGCCGTCCGGCCTGCGGTTTTCCGCAGGCCCTGCCTGTGAGCCGCCATGCCCCGGCCTGTCCACGAACAGAAGCGGGCCCCGCCCTTCGAGGGGGGCGCGAAACGCATTGAGCGGGTCCAGAAGGCTGGTGCTGGCTCCGTGAATGAAAAGGACCGGGGGCAGGTCCGCTTTTCCCGCCGCTTCGATCAGAACGCTCTTGATATGGTAGCCGCCGACATCCGTCAGACGCTCATCCAACTGCGCCTTGCGCGCCGGATGGAGGGCGGTGGAAGGAAGGGATGAGAGGGCGGTGCCGGTGTCCATGGCCTGCCTTGGCGCGTTGGAGAGCAATTTCACAGATAAGGCGTCCGCTTGTTTTCAAGAACCTGCAGGACATCAACTCTAACGCATGAGCGCCGCAGGCGGTTCACCAAACAGGGGCGCCGATGTGAACCATCGCCCAAGGAAAGACGTATTGGAAGCAGGAACAGGCAGGGGAGTTTGCCGGATGCTGCTGGGCAGGAGTGGTGAGAACAAGGGCAGGCTGGTCTGGATAACGGGTGGCAGCTCCGGCATCGGTCGCGCGCTTGCCGTGCATCTTGCGCGCAAAGGGTGGCGCGTGGCCGTCAGCGCACGCAGTGCCGATACACTCGAGGCGCTGGCAGCCAGCGCGCAAGGCCGCATCCTTGCCTATCCGCTCGACGTTACGGACGCGCGGGCGGTGCACGATACCTTCTCCCTCCTGGAACAGGAACATGGCCCGCTTGATCTCGTCGTACTGGCCGCCGGCACCTATCGGCGCGACGGGGCGTTCAATTTCACGGTCGAGCGGGCACGCTCCATGATCGACGTGAACCTGCTCGGCTCGATCAACGTGCTGGAGCCCGTTCTTGCGGCCATGATGGAGCGTCGGCGCGGCCATGTGGCCGTGATGGCGTCGGTTGCTGGCTACAACGGCTTGCCGGGTGGCGCGACCTACGGCGCGACCAAGGCCGCGCTCAACAATCTTTGCGAGGCAATGCGCCCGGAAGCCGAGCGCAGGAATGTTACCGTCACGGTGATCAATCCCGGTTTTGTCGATACGCCCTTGACGGAAAAGAACGATTTTCCAATGCCGTTTCTGATATCGGCCCAAGAAGCCGCCGAAGCCATCGAACGGGGGCTTGCCGATAGGCGTTATGAGATCGTCTTTCCCTGGAAAATGCGCTTCACCATCCGCCTGTTGCACGCGCTTCCGGCCTGGCTTCGCTTTTCTGTCATGCGGCGCCTCGTCCGCGAGCCTCAGGACCTCTGAAGCTCGAACTGCGCCACATCGATCCGCCCCGTGCGGAAACCGACCCGGCAATAGGCGAGATAATAGAGCCACATGCGACGGAAGCGCTCGTCGAAGCCGAGCTTGGCGATGGCTGGCCAGGCGGGCCTGAATTTCTTTTCCCATTCATCGAGCGTGGCTGCGTAATCTCTACCAAACCGAAAACAGTCGGTGACCTTCAGAGCGCCGCAAGATGCAGCGTTTTCGAATGCCGTGATCGATGGCAGAAACCCACCGGGAAAAATGTAGGTCTGGATGAAATCGGCCCTGCGGCGATAGGTTTCGAACCGCTCTTCATCGATTGTGATGACCTGAACCATGGCCTTGCCCTGGGGCTTCAGAAGGCGCCGCAGCTGGTCGAAATAGAGCGGCCAGTTCTCTTCTCCGACAGCCTCGAACATCTCGATGGAGACGATCTTGTCGAAGGAACCCTGGCAATCGCGATAATCCTCGATGCGGATATCGGCTCTGTTCTTCAGGCCCGCTTTCTCCAGCCGCCGTCCCGCAAAGACGGCCTGCTCTTTCGACAGCGTCAGCCCCGTCACCCGGCATCCTGTGGTTTTGACGGCGTATTCTGCAAAACCGCCCCAACCGCATCCGATTTCCAGAACATTGTCCTGCGGCCCTATCTTCAACCGCTTGACGATGCGGTCGTATTTCTCCGTCTGGGCGTCTTCCAGGCTCTGGCCCTCGCGTGTGAAAAGCGCCGATGAATAGGTCATCGTGCCATCGAGCCATTGGCCATAGAAGGCATTGCCGAGATCATAGTGGAAGGCAATGTTGCGCCGGCTTCCCGCGCGGGAATTGCGGCGCAGCCTGTGCCGCAGGAAATCGAGACGAGAGACGAGGGCGGATGTGTCGAGAATGCCGTCCCATGCGCTCTCATTGGCAATTGCAAGTTCAAGCAGGGCATCGAGATTGGGCGTCTCCACATGCCCATCCATGAACGCGCGCGCGAAACCCACATCGCCTCCGGTCAAGAGCTGCATGAAGGCGCGGCCCGAGACAAAATGCAGCCTGGCGGCTGGGCCCTGCCGGGGGCCTGAAGCTTCGTGGGTGCGGCCATCGGGAAAACTGAGCGTGATGCGTCCGAATGCGATGGCGTCGGCCCAGCGGCACAGAATCCTTTGCCAGAGCGGCCCGGCGGAAATGGCCGGCGCCCGTGAAGCGTTTTCAATGTGACTCATGCTGAAACGCCTTCTTCTTCATGGAACCGATAGTCCGGTCGATCGGCCTTGGCGCGGGCCGATGCCTGTGGAACGGGATGCCCTTGAGCCAGAGCTTCAAGGCTTCGTAATGGATTGCTCCGGTCACCTTCACCGTCATAAGGGGGTAGGCGATCAGCAGGCGCAGCAGTGACTTGTCGTTGAGCTGGCGGTGCGAACCTGCGAAGGCGGCAAAAAGGACCGGCTTTCCGGCTTCCGTTTCGTTAATTGCCACACGCACCCTTTCTGCCGGCGAGGTGATGGTGAAGCGGTACCGGCAATCCATCGACAGAAACGGGGAAACGTAGAGCTCCTTGGCGCATTCATGGCGCGTCGGCTTTCCGGCGTCTTCATCCCGGTCCTGCACCGGGATCAGATAGCTGTGTCGTTCGCCGAATGTGTTGCACACCTCGTATATGACGAGACGAAGCCGCTCCGTGTCATCATGGCAGAAATAGACGGTCAGCGGGTTGAAAACATAGCCGAAGATGCGTGGATAGCAGAGCACCCCGACGCGCATCCGGCGGCAGTCGAGGCCGGCGCCCGAAATCTGCTTGTCGACCCAGCCGCGCAGCCCGCCTTCTTCACCGGCGCCGTGGTCGCTGTCCCGGAAGGAGAAGACGGCCCTGCGATTGTGGCCGAACAATCGTGATTTTCGGGAAAGCGCGGGCAACTCGTCAAGATCGAGGAACAGCGAAAATACGCGGTAGCTTAACCGATGCGCGCGCGGACGGGAGCGCACATGCACCACCCGGCCCTCATAGATCGCCGACCGCCCGGTCATTCAGCCGCCACCAGTCCGCTGCCGGCAAGGGGGGATGCCGTTGTTTCCGCGCTCCAGGGGCGTCGGGTGCCGCTGATCGCTTCTGCCACCGTGAGGCCCGCCTTGATGCCGTCTTCGTGGAAACCGCTGCCGAAATAGGCGCCGCAGAACCAGGTGTTGCGCTTGCCTTGCAGCAAGTGCAACGCGCTTTGCGCCGAGAGCGCCTGCCGATCGAACAGGGGGTGCGCATAGTCGAACGCCCGGATAACCTGCTCGTCGGGTATGGGGCGGATGGGGTTCAGCGTCACGAAAAGCTGCTCTCGGGTGTCGAGGTCTTGCAGCCGGTTCATCCAGTATGTCACGCAGAGTTGCACGTCGTCGCCGCCATTCCCTTCCGAAACATAGTTCCAGCTCGACCAGACCGATTGCCGGCGCGGCATCAGCGTTCGGGCCTTGTGCAGGACGGCCGTGTTGGGTGTGTAGGAGAAGGCGCCGAGCAGACGGGATTCCTCCGGTGTCGGGTCGTCGAGCATCGCCAGCGCCTGATCGGCATGGGCGGCGATCACGACGTCATCGAACGTGTCGGAGTGCCCTGTTCCGTCGAGAACGGTCACCCCCTCATCGCCGCGATAGACGCGCAGAACGGGCGTATTCAGTCGCAAATCGCCTGAAAAGTCTTCCAGAAGCCGGGAAACATAGGTTCGACTGCCGCCGCAAACGGTGCGCCAGCGAGGCCGGTCCTTGAGAAGCAGAAGCCCGTGCCGTTCGAAGAAGCGAATGAATGCGAAAAGCGGATAGGCACGCATCTCACGCGCCGTGGTGGACCAGATCGCCGCCCCCATGGGCAGAAGATGGTCGTCGATGAACGCGGCGCTGTAGCCTGTTTCATCGAGATACTCGCCGAGGGTCGAGTTTGCGAGCCTGTGATCGCAAAGAAGTCCGGGAGCATCGCGGTAGAAGCGCCGGATATCGTTGACCATGCGCCAGAAACGGGGGCGCATCAGATTGGTCTTCTGTCCCAGCAGCCCCTTGAGCCCGGAGCCTGAATATTCGAAGCGGCCCTGATCCAGCGAAGCGGCAAAGGACATGTCTGAGAGCTGGGTGGGAATGCCGAGCTGCCCGAACAACGCTACAAGATTGGGATAGTTGCGCTCGTTATAGACAATGAAACCCGTGTCGACGGCGACCGGTCCGTCAGCGGTTTCCACATCCACGGTATTCGCGTGGCCGCCAGGGCGCCTCTCCGCCTCGTAGAGCGTGACCGAAGCGCTCTTGCCAAGAAGCCAGGCCGCCGACAGCCCGGATATACCGCTCCCGATCACGGCGATGCGTTTTGGGGTCAAAGAGCGCGTTTTGGCAACCAATGGGATGTTCCTTTCCGGGAAACTTTCTCCTTGTTACGCGGCGAGCCATGTTATGGATTGGTAGCCGGAGAATTTTTCTTCGAGTGATCTGTTTGTCGGGTTTGGCCGTAGAGCGTGGCATGAACCTGGAACTGTCTCCGGCACGGCCTGTCGATCAGGAGGCTTTTTTGATGCGGCACCTCCCAAATGTGCCGCCGATGGCGTCTTGTGGGCGGAGGAAGATGGAAGACGGAGATCGTTCCGAGACGGATGAAGGCGATATGGCCCGCCTGCTCGCTGCCGTGGGTGCGAATGCGAGCATGGAAGCATTTGAGGTCGTCTTCCGGAATTATGCGCCGCGCATCCGCTCCTACATGATGCGGCTTGTGCGCGACCCACAGATGGCTGAAGAGCTGATGCAGGAAACAATGATGACGGTCTGGCGCAAGGCCGCGCTGTTCGACGCGGACAAGGGCAATGTATCCGCCTGGATATTCACCATCGCCCGAAATCTGCGCATCGATAGTTTCAGGCGAACAAGACGCCCCGATTTCGATCCCAACGATCCGGCCTTTGTGCCCGATCCTGAACAGCCCGCCGATGCGGCCTTCGAGGCGCGCGAGGCCGAATTTCGGTTGCATGAAGCCATGAAGGAACTGCCCGTCGAGCAGCGGGAACTCTTACAGCTCGCATTCTTCGAGGAGGTTTCCCATAGTGAAATCGCCTCCCGCCTGGCCTTGCCCCTTGGCACTGTGAAATCGCGCATAAGGCTTGCTTTCGGCAAGTTGCGCTCGGCGCTGGGAGAACGGCCATGAGCGTACGCCACCACGTCAGCGACGAGCTTTTGCTGGATTACGCATCGGGGAGCCTGTCGGAGGGGTGGCGTATCGCGGTTGCCTCTCACCTTGCATTGTGCCCGGAGTGTCGTCGTCGCCTGGCCGTCATGGAAATGACCGCCGGCGCATTGATCGAGGATGAGCAACCGGCGAATTCCCTCGCAGGCGACGATGCATGGAACGCAATGCGAGCGCGTCTCGCAGGCGATGACAGGGCCGCCAGTGGGGGCACTGATACGCCTCGTTCCGTCTCCGGCGATGCGATCGTCCTTCCCGAGCCGCTGCGCTCCTATGCGGGCGGTGATGTCGGTTCGCTGAAATGGCGTCCGCTTGGGCGTGGAGCCTATCACATCCCCATTTCCACGGACGATAAGAGCACCAGCGTGCGTTTGTTGCGCATACCAGCCGGAAAGCCGGTGCCCGAGCATGGCCATGGCGGCCGCGAGCTCACCCTCGTCTTGTCGGGAAGCTTCCAGGACGGCGGTGAACTTTTCGCGCGTGGCGATCTGGAAGAGGCGGATGAAACGCTCCAGCATCAGCCCGTCGCCACGCCCGGCGAAGATTGCATCTGTCTCGCTGTTACCGATGCGCCGCTCAAATTCCGTAGCTGGCTGGTGCGTCTCGTGCAGCCGGTATTGGGTATTTGAACCGACAACGCCACGGCAAGAAGCAGGCCCCATGAGCTACATTGTCGCTTATATCGCAACCGCAATCGTCTTTTTTGCCATCGATTATGTCTGGCTCTCGCGGATTGCTGTCGATTTCTATCGTGCGCGGATGGGCGATATGCTCCTTGCCCAACCAAACCTGACGGCTGCCGGCCTGTTCTATCTCGTCTATGTCGCGGGCATCGTGTATTTCGCGGTGGCGCCCGCATTGAGCAGCGGAACTGCTCTGAGTGCCTTCGCTGCCGGCGCGCTTCTCGGTCTTATCGCCTACGGCACCTACGACATGACCAACCTTGCCACGCTGCGCAACTGGTCGCTGGCGGTGACCGTTGTCGATATTGCCTGGGGAGCGATCCTGACAGGAACCGCAGCGACGGCCGGATATATGGTTGCCATGCATTTTTCGCGCTGAGCCGAAAAGCACGGCACCGGCCACCCACTCAATCATTTTCCACAAGGCCCACGGTTCCCGACCCGGCTGAAAAGCCCGGTCGAAGGCTGCCTTCTACGCCGTGGATATGATGGGGTTCGAACGTCATGCCGGCGAAATGAAATTCGTTAAATGAATTATATTTCAGGCGAATGATTTTCCTTTAGCTCGAAAGTTTTTATCCTTTTTTTGACATTACTGGCAGAAAGCTTAGGTTCTTGCCTGAACTGGAAACCGGAATGGAAAGGATAAATTTTGAATATCGAACGAATTTCCATGAAAATGGCGACGCTCCTTGCCGGCACGGCCCTCATGTTCAGCGCGACTGCGCTCAATGCCGCACCGCTCGATGAAATCAAGGAAAACGGTACGATCCGTATCGCGGTGGCCAATGAAATTCCCTACGGGTTCGTTGACCCGACCGGTGCCGCCAAGGGAGCCGGTCCTGACGTTGCGAAGCATATCGTGGAGGCGCTTGGCATCGAAAAGATCGAGTGGATCACCACCGATTTTTCCTCGCTGATACCAGGCCTCAAGGCCGATCGCTTCGATATGGTCGCGGCCGAAATGGCGATCCTGCCGCAGCGTTGCCAGACCGTGCTCTTCTCCGAGCCCAACAGCTCCTACGGTGAGGGGCTTCTGGTGGCTGCAGGCAATCCAAAGGATGTTCACGCCTATTCGGACTTCGCGGAGAACAAGGACCTGAAGGTCGCCATCATGGCCGGCGCCGACCAGCTTGAGATGATGCAGGCGCTTGGTGTGCCGGAAGGTCAGATCGTGACGCTTTCGGCAAACTCGGATGCGATCTCGAACGTCTCGACCGGGCGTGCCGACGCCTATGCGGCCACCAGCCTGACCGCTGCAAATCTCGCGGAGAAATCCGACAAGGTCGAGGTGGCCGCCAATTTCACCGATCCGGTGATCGACGGCAATCCGGTGCGCAGCTGGGGCGGTTTCACCTTCGCGCAAGGCTCCGAGAGCCTGCGCGACGCGGTGAACGGCGAACTTGCCAAGTTCAAGGAAACCGACGCGTGGAGGGAAATCCTCACCTCCTACGGTTTTTCCGATGCCGATGTGAAGGGTTCCGGCGAGCGCACGACGGAACAGCTTTGCAGCGCGTCTGAATAACAAAACGGGTGCGCCGGCAGGAGGAGGTGTTCCCGCCGGCGCGCCGACATCGCCGTCTGCGAATGGAGCGTGCATGAACGAAATGACCTGGACCGACTACCTCCCCGTCCTGTGGGAGGGGGCTTGGGTGACGATCCAGCTGACTTTCTGGTCGACCATCTTCGGAGCGCTCCTGTCCTTTGCGGCGGGCCTCGGCAAACTCTCGCGCAATCGCGGTCTGCGGTGGCTCTCTGTCACCTATATCGAGGTGTTTCGCGGGACGTCGCTGCTCGTGCAGCTTTTCTGGCTTTACTTCGCCTTGCCGCTCATCGGCGAGGCGATCGGTGTGAACCTGCGTTTGCCACCGGTCATGGCCGGGATTCTGGCCTTGTCGCTCAATATCGGCGCTTACGGTGCCGAAGTGGTTCGCGGCGCCGTGCAGGCAGTGGCCCGCAATCAATATGAGGCGGCCAGGGCGCTCAATTTCACCCGCCGTCAGACCTTGTTCCGGATCGCCCTGCCACAGGCCATTCCCGAGATGATGCCTCCGTTCGACAATCTGGCGATCCAGAACCTGAAGGATACGGCGCTCGTCTCCCTCATCTCCCTTGCGGATCTTGCGATGCGCGCTGAGCAACTGCGCAACTACACACAGGACAGCCCGACAATCTATACGCTCGTGATCTTCATGTATTTCGGCATGGCGCTGGTGCTGACCGCCCTGATGCGGTTTCTGGCTCGCGGTGTCGGACGCTGGCGCCCGGCGGGGAGATAGCCCATGCTTTTCGGTATCGAATGGGACGCAACCAATAGCTGGACGCTGGCTGTCTCGATCTTCCCCATCCTCCTTCACGGTCTGTGGGTGACGCTTCAGGCGACGGTTCTGGGGTTTTTCATCGCGGTTGTTCTGGGACTCGTGCTGGCGGTGCTGAAGGCCGCGCCGACGCGCCTGGTCTCGTGGCCGGCACGGCTGGTCTCGGAATTTCTGCGTGACACGCCGCTCCTGATCCAGCTTTTCTTCCTCTATTATGTGCTGCCGGAGTTCGGCATTGTCCTGCCGGCCTTTCTGACAGGCGCGATCGCGCTTGGCGTTCAATATTCCGCCTATCTGTCGGAGGTCTATCGCGCGGGGATCGAGGCCGTGCCCCTCGGTCAGCACGAGGCGGCGCGGGCGCTGAATTTCGCGCCGACGCGAACCTTCACCCATATCATCCTGCCTCAGGCCATTCCCCGCATCGTGCCGGCGATGGGCAATTATCTGGTTTCGATCAGCAAGGACGTTCCCGTCCTGTCGGTGGTGACCGTGCTTGAGCTTCTGAACGTTGCAACGATCATCGGCGACCGCACGTTCAATTATCTGGTGCCGCTTTCCATGGTGGGCGGCCTCTATCTCATCATGACGCTGCTGGCTGCCCAGGGCGTCAGGCGCCTTGATATGGCGCTGCCCAAAACGGGGATACCGCTTAAATGACAGACCCGATCATCAGATTCGAAAAGGTGGTGAAGCGTTTCGGCGACGTGACGGTTCTCGATGGTCTCGACTTCACCGTCGCTCCGGGAGAAAAAGTCACGATCATCGGACCATCCGGCTCGGGAAAGTCCACGATATTGCGCATTCTCATGACGCTGGAGGATATCTCCGACGGCGTCGTCTGGGTGGGAGACGAGCCCTTGTGGCACGAGCGCGCGGCCGGCGGCGGGCTGAAACCGGCCTGCGAGGCGCATCTGCACCGGATGCGGACACGGCTTGGCATGGTGTTCCAGAGCTTCAACCTGTTTCCGCACATGACGGTCTTGCGCAACATCACCGAAGCGCCGGTGCATGTGCTGAAGGTTGGCAAGGCCGAGGCCGTGGAGCGCGCCATGGGACTTCTCGAAATGGTTGGCCTGACCGAGCACGCGGGCAAGTTTCCCTACCAGCTTTCCGGCGGCCAGCAGCAGCGTGTGGCGATAGCACGCGCGCTGGCGATGCGTCCCGATATATTGCTTTTCGACGAGCCCACCTCTGCCCTCGATCCGGAACTGGTGGGGGAGGTGCAGGAGGTGATCCGCAAACTCGCGGAGGAGCACGACCTGACGATGCTGCTGGTAACCCATGAAATGCGCTTTGCGCGCGAAATCTCTGACCGGGTCTGCTTTATCGATGCTGGTGCGATCCGTGAGGAAGGCTCACCCGAAGAGCTGTTCACCGCACCCATGGAGGAACGGACTCAGGACTTCCTGCGTGCGGTGCTGGACGAGGGCTAGAGGCCATACATCATCTGTTCGCGCGCAAAGGGCGACCGGCGGGCTACCGCGCCCGACTGTATGCCGGTTTGGGATGCGGCAGGTTCAAAGAATTTCGGACTGTTTAAAAACGTGATTCTGCGTTGAAAATGCCGTTGGCAGCCGCTTCTGCGGTGCATTTGCGTCAATCTCACTGCATTTTACGGCGCGCATGGGGTGTACCCGGTCTGCGCGGCGGAGGGGAGTGCAGTGATGGCGGTTGCGATTGCCGCCTTGTAGTTGTAAGCGACCAGCAACGGAACCTTTGCCCGGACGATAATGACCATGGCGCTTTGGAAGAGTATCCGGCCCTATCTTTCCGCGGCCATACGTTTTTTCCACATCAGTTACATCGAGGCAAAAGCACAGCATCACGGCACAAAGCTCGGCGTCCTGTGGGGACCGCTTTCAACCCTGTTCTTTGTGGTCACGCTGGCGCTGATTTTCCATCACTCGGAATCGATGCCGCAGGGCGATTTTTTTCTCTACGTGTTCGTTGGATACATACTTTGGAGCTTTATCGCTGAAACCATAACCGGAAGCACCGACATCATACAGAAACGGCTTGATTTTGCCGTTCACAATGGCCTCTCGGTCCCCGGCCTTTTCGGGAAAATTCTCGTCGACCGGTTGTTTTCATATGGATTGAATCTGGTCTCTTTGGTGATTGTCGCGATTGTCTTTTTTCACGATAAATTTGGCGCCAGTCTTGTTCTCTTTCTTCCATTTGTCTTGATGATCGTTGCCGCGTCCTTCTTCGGAGCCTATCTGGTGAACATCATCACGATACTGTTCCCGGATACCAGAACGCTGTTTCAGGTCGGGGTCCGCTTCCTGTTCTTCGCGTCTCCCGTGTTCTGGAGCGCCAATGAGGTGACCGGCGGTGTTCGTGAATTGCTGACGACCTACAATCCGGTCTCCTATTTTTTGTCGATCGCACGGCAGGCGATGGGCATCGAGATCTTTGACCTTGGTGATTGGCTTGTCGCTCTTGCCGCGACACTGGCAATCTGCGCCTCCGGCACGCTGGCCTATCTCGGCTCCCGCAATTTTATCCGAAATTTGAAATAGAAGATCATGGCTCGGATCGACATAGAAAATGCCAGCGTCAGCTACTACCTGCGCAAGCGGGGTGGGGGCTCCGGCCTGAAGGGCGGATCGGTTGGTGCCCAGATCATTGTCGGCAAGCGCTATCTTGAGATCGCCGCTCTTCGCAACATTTCCCTGTCGCTCAAAGACGGGGATCGTGTCGGCCTTGTCGGGGTCAACGGATCGGGAAAATCCACACTCTTGAAGCTTTGCGCGGGCGCTGTGGCTGCTCAATCGGGGCGTGTGACAATAGAGGGCGTTGTAAGCCCTCAGTTTGCGCTTGGTTCCGGGCTGCGGCCGGAGCTTACGGGGCGGCAGAATGCAGAGCTCAAATGCCTCTATATGCGCGTCCCGCAAAGCATGGTGTCTCGTTACGTGGAAGAGGTGAAAGAGCTCTCAGGGCTGGGCGGTTACTTCGAGTTGCCGATGCAGAGCTATTCGGCCGGGATGCGTTCCCGGCTCGTAATGAGTTTGCTGCGGTTGGTCCGTGGCGAGATATTAATCATGGATGAATGGATCAACGTTGCTGATCCGTCTCTTAATGCAACCGTGGAAGGTCTTCAGTCGCAGCTCGTAGAGCGATCAAGAATACTGCTTTTGGCAAGCCATTCACGGCGTGTTCTTGATGATTGGGTAAATGAAATAATGTGGATAGAAAAAGGCGAAATTCGTGACTTTGGTCCGATTGGAGATGTTTATCCAAAATACCAGAAATGGCTCAAGGAGCGAAATACAAGTGGATAAATTTATTTTGTAAAAGTAACAGAATAAATTATTGTTTTGGAATTATTTTGACGATGATTTGAAATATTGGATTTCATAAATATGCAATTATAATAAACCTTTGGTTGAGTTTCTAAAAATTTCGCAATTGATATATTTTTTGAATTATATTTCACCGGCATTCGTGAAAATTGTATGTTGTAAATGATTTGAATTCTTGCAAAGAGCCTGTTGCGCAAATAAGACGCGAAATGGATTCCTTTACGCAACCCTGGCTACCTTTTGAACGGTCCAGGTTTGCGGTGGCTCGTGAGGTTGCTGGATTTATGAGAGTATTGTCCGTAGTCGGGACGCGGCCTGAGGCGATCAAGATGGCGCCTCTGATTCTCGCTCTGGATCAGGATGAGCGTTTCGAGGCGAAGCTCTGCATAACGGCGCAACATCGGCAAATGCTCGACCAGGCGCTGGAGCTGTTCGGGTTGTCTCCCGCGTTCGATCTGGATGTCATGCAGCCCGGCCAGGACCTGACGGATGTCACGGCCAAGATCATCGCCGGAATGCGCGAGGTGTTGAGGGAGTTTCAGCCCGATATCGTTCTTGTCCACGGTGACACCGCTACAACTTTTGCGGCAACTCTGGCTGCATATTATCAGCGTATCCCGGTGGGGCATGTCGAGGCGGGTTTGCGCACGGGAAACCTCTATTCCCCGTGGCCTGAGGAAGCCAATCGCAAGCTGACCGGTGCTTTGGCCGAACTGCATTTCGCGCCCACCGAAACGGCAAAGGTCAACCTGTTGCGTGAGGGCATTGATCCGGCAGGCGTACACGTTACCGGCAACACGGTCGTCGACGCGCTCTTCCATGTCGTTGGAACGCTCGAAGGCGATGTTTCGATGCAGGAGCGCTTCCGCAAACAATTTGCATTTCTGGATGAGAGCAAGCAGCTGATCCTCGTCACCGGTCACCGTCGCGAGAGCTTCGGCGGGGGCTTTGAGAGGATCTGTACGGCCTTGGCGCAGACCGTTTCGCGTTTTCCGAACGTGGAAATCGTCTATCCGGTACATCTCAATCCCAATGTGCAGGAGCCGGTGCGCCGCCTTCTCGGCGACAATGACCGCATTCATCTGATCGAGCCGCTCGATTATCTGCCGTTCGTTCACCTCATGAACCGGTCGCATATCGTCGTGACGGACTCCGGCGGCGTTCAGGAGGAAGCCCCCTCCCTGGGTAAGCCTGTTCTTGTCATGCGCGACACGACCGAACGCCCCGAAGCGGTGGCTGCGGGTACGGTGAGGTTGGTGGGAACGGATGCCGGCAAGATCGCTGGCGAAATCGCCACGCTTCTTTCCGACAAAGATGCTTACGAGCGCATGAGCTTTGCTCATAACCCCTATGGTGACGGCAAGGCGTGCGAGCGCATTCTGTCGGCATTGGCAGCATTCAAGAAGGCTTGATGCCACATGAGCTATGAAACTGTTTCCGTCATTGGTCTTGGATATATCGGTCTGCCGACCGCGGCGGTTTTGGCCTCACGCAGAAAGATGGTCATCGGCGTCGACATCAATGTGAAGGCTGTCGAGACGATCAATCGGGGAGAAATCCACATTGTCGAGCCGGATCTCGACATGGTGGTGCGCGCTGCGGTCACGCAAGGCTTGCTGCGGGCGACCACGACGCCCGAACCGGCGGATGCCTTCTTGATTGCGGTTCCAACTCCCTTCGTCGACGGGCATCAGCCGGATTTGAGATATATCCGGGAAGCCAGTTTCGCCATTGCGCCGGTGTTGAAGAAGGGGGATCTCGTCATTCTGGAATCCACTTCTCCCGTGGGGGCGACGGAGGAAATGGCCCAGTGGCTTCAGGAGAAGCGGCCGGATCTCACCTTCCCGCAAACGCATGGCGAGGATTCCGACATTCGGGTGGCCCATTGTCCCGAGCGGGTCTTGCCGGGGCATGTCCTGAAGGAACTGGTGGCCAATGACCGCGTTATTGGCGGTATGACGCAGCTATGCTCCGATGCGGCGACCGAGCTCTACAAGACCTTCGTGGAGGGTGAGTGCATCATCACGAATGCGCGTACCGCGGAGATGTGCAAACTGACCGAAAACAGCTTCCGCGATGTCAACATTGCGTTCGCCAATGAGCTCTCGATCATCTGCGACAGATTGGGCATCGATGTCTGGGAGCTGATCCGTCTGGCAAATCACCATCCGCGGGTGAATATTCTGCAGCCGGGCCCTGGGGTCGGTGGGCATTGTATCGCGGTCGATCCGTGGTTCATTGTTGCAAAAACCCCGGACGAGGCCCGCCTCATCCGTACCGCGCGTGAGGTGAACGACGGCAAGCCTGAATGGGTGGTGGAGAAAATCCGCCATGCGGTCAGCGAATTTCTGCTTGCCAATCCGGATAGAACGGCAGGCAGCGTGACGGTTGCCTGTTTCGGCTTGAGCTTCAAGCCGGATATCGACGATCTGCGCGAGAGCCCTTCCATTGAAATCGTGAAGCGTTTTTGCGCCGGTTTTGCCGGGAGCGTTCTCATTGTCGAGCCACACGTTGACAGTTTGCCAACCAATCTGGGGACAGTGCGGTTATCGGCGCTTGAAGAGGCTGTGAGCGGCGCGGATATTCACGTGGTGCTTGTGGGGCACAAGGCCTTCAAGACGTCGCATCTCTTACACAGCGTTTCCCCCCTTGATTTTTCCGGTGCCATCGCTGGGGCGATGAAAGCGGGTTAAAAGGGGCTCATCCATGTAATCATCGGGGGCATTGTCAGGGGATGAACGGTTCGAATGGAGCGCGAAATATGGTGAAAAATGCCAGCGCTCAGCAGGTTCGAGTCGCTCGGGCGTCTTCTGAGAGGCTTTTTTGAAATGGCTGGTTTGAATCGGATATCGATCGATGGCGTTGAATATCTCATTGCACTGCCGAACCAGGAAACCGACTACATCCAGAAAAAGATAGTCGAAGAGGGGCAGCCCTACGAGCTGTCGATGCTTCGAGATATCGCCAGGCGCATCCGACCCGGCGGCCTGGTTCTGGATATTGGTGCCAATGTGGGGAACCACGCGCTCTATCTGGCTGCTGTTGCCGGTTGCAACGTGCAGGCGTTCGAACCGAATGCCTCGCTGTGCGATGCAATGAACCTGAGCGTTGAAGCCAACAAGCTTTCGAAGAAGGTCGAGGTCCACTGCGTCGGTCTCGGACGGGCGCCCGCGAAGGCGCATTTCGGGCATATCGACGAAAGCAATCTCGGTGGCCAGTCGCTTTCGATCGGATCGGGGGAAGGCGATGTCATCGATGTGGTGCGCCTCGACGATCTGATCTTCGACAAGCCGGTCGAGGCCCTGAAGATCGATGTGGAGGGCATGGAGATCGACGTCCTCGAGGGGGGGGCGGAACTCGTGCGCAGGGATCGCCCGCTCTTGTACGTGGAGTGCCTGAACGAGCAGGATTTCCAGAACGTCCGCGACTGGCTGGAGCCGTTCGATTATTGCTACTGGGACACGTTCAACGCCACGCCGACCCATCTTTTCGTGCGTGGTGAAAGCGTAACGGAAGCGCAGCGCCTTGATCGTCTCATGACCAAGGTCGTGCGCGAGGGGTACCTGCGCGAGGAGCGTATTCGCAATCTGCGTTCCCAGCTCGATCAGGCCAATAAGAAGTATCACGATGCGGTGGAGCAGGTTTCGCTCCTGAAGCAGAGAACCCACGATGCGAACCTGAAGTACCGCGAGGTCTCAGAACGACAGCAGTCGATGAAGCGTGAAGTTGAGTTGCAAAAGACGATTCGGGAGAAGGATCTCGAGCTGGTTTCCGAGCGGTCCGACGCGCAGAAAAAACTCTATGAAGAACGCCTTGAAGACCTCCATCGCGGAAAAGCGCTGCTTGAAGCGCAGCTGAAGGAAGTCCTGGCCCAGCGCCAGGGTGCACAGGAAAAAGCGCTCGATTTCGAGGCCTCCAGCGTGCAGGCCATGCGTGAGCTTAATGAACGTCAGGCCGAGATAAGGAGCCTTCGCGACGAACTGAGTGTCGCAAACCGGCGATATGACGAGACAGCGCTGCTCAATGCTTCTCTGAAGGCGGAGATCGAGGTCCAGCGATCTTCACATCTGGAGGAATTGGAAGCTGCAGACAGGCATGCCGAAGCGCAACACAGCATGTTTGAAAGCGAACTGGCGCGCCTTGGCGAAGAAAATGCGGAATTGGAAACGCGAATGCAGGAAGTGGACGAAAAACGAGGCGCCGCAGAAGCAGCTCTTCGAGAACTCGAGCAAACGCGCGGTGAGGCTGATCGGGAATTGCTGGAGCTGCGCGCGCAACTCGAAGCCTTGAAGGTGGAGCTTGCTGAAAGCCACGACAGATACAGGCTGCAGGCGCAGGAATTCGAGCAGCTTAAACGTTCCTTAGAGCGTTTCAGTTTTTCACGGAAGCGTATCCAGCATTTGCAAG
>SWCG01002729.1_pt1 | contig 73995 bp, 72 predicted proteins | sample 4690071 | NCBI WGS metagenome assembly SWCG01 (sample SAMN10267281, study PRJNA491770) | bioreactor metagenome | isolation source: DHS bioreactor inoculated with subseafloor sediment | place: Japan: off Shimokita Peninsula | collected 2012-10 | reverse complement strand
GCGGTTAAAACTCCCAGAATTGAACCGCAAAAGGCGCGAAAAACGCGAAAGGGTTCTTTTTCCCGGAGGAGTGTCGCGCCATTCAAGGGGGCGGCCTCTGACGTGTACCGGGCCGACCTACTCTTCAATCCCCGCCTTTTTTCCCATCCTTGAAGCCCTGCTCAAACGCGGCCTTCGCCTTGGAAAAACTGTCTTTCCATATAGTGAACGATTCTTCCAACCCATCCTTGATCTCATCCCAGGCGGACTCGCCGCCCGCCTGCAAGGCTTCCAGCTTTGTTGAGGCCTCATCGCGCTTACCCTTCAACTCCTCGACCTGCTCAAGGTAGCGAAGCTTCAAATCTGCCTGAGCCTGATCCGCCTTTGCGGAAAATTTGTCGATCTCGGCATTCCATTCGTCGACTTTGGCCTTGAGTTTCTGCACATAGGCATCTTTTTTTTCGGACATAAGCCTCTACTCTCCTTTCATAATTTCGTTTATCCTGCTGCGCTCCCGGTGCACACCCGACCCGAATTCCGTGAGCCTGGCGAATCCCGAGGCGCGCTTCCTGGCACAACCATCCGCTTCGGAGCAAAATATATGAGTGGAAGCGGGGTGTGACGGTTGGCTCGGCCAGGGACCGCCGACTGTCTGACTGGGCCAGGCATCGTTTGTTTAATCGTCGCGGGCCGCTTGAAAATCGGTGCGTGTCCGGCAGGGGCGACGATTAAACTCTACGAGGCCGGTGAAGGAGTTTCGGCGGTCCCTGGCCGGGCCAACCGCCACACCCCGCGCCAATATCAAGTTTTTGGTTGAAAAAAAATGTTAGCACAACTGGTTGTTGCACGCCACTTTCCTTCGAGGGCAAAAAAGCGGTCCGCGATTGTTCAGATTGACCTTTTTACGCAGGGTCAATAATTTTGCGAAACTTGCCTGCACCTGCCCAAACGAAACCACCCGGCGCCCATGCCGACAACAAGGAGAAATAATGGAGACATTGATCATTGGCGCCGGGGCGATGGGTGGCCTGCTCGCCACCCTGCTTGCCCCTGTGGTTCCGACAAGCCTCTTCACCACCAATGCCGAACACGCCGAGGCCATCAATCTGAACGGACTCAGCCTCACCGGCATGGATGGTCGAATTCGCCGCTCATCAGTCAAGACGCTGACCGATCCACTGCAATACGGCCGCTGCGCCGATCTGATCATTCTCTGCACCAAGGCCCGTTCGACAGGCGGGGCCGCAGACATCGCGAGGCAACTGCTGGCCGTGGACGGCCTGGTGCTCACCCTGCAGAACGGGCTCGGGAACCTTGAGATCATCCAGGCCGCAGTGGGCGCCTCCCGCGCTGCCGCCGGCATCACCGCTCAGGCGGCCACCCTGCTTGGCCCCGGACGGGTCCGCCATGCCGGCAGCGGGCCGACTGTGCTGGCCGCAGGTCCCGGACAGGCGAAAACGATGGCGGCTATCGCAGCCGTGTTCAACCAGGCGGGCATCCCGACCAGCGTCACCGAGGATGGTGAGGCCCTGCTCTGGTCCAAACTCATGGTCAACGTGGGGATCAACGCCCTGACCGCAGTGCTGCGGGTCCCAAACGGTACGTTGGCCGAAGTCCCCGAATGCGAGTCCATCATGGCCCAGGCCGTGGCCGAGGCCGTCACCGTGGCCAGAGCCATGGGCATTGAATTTTCAGGCGAGGAAACGCTTCACAAGGTCAGACAGGTTTGCCGGGTGACCAGCAGCAACCAGTCCTCCATGCTTCAGGATATCCTCAAAGGCAGACTGACCGAGATCGACGTCATCAATGGCGCCGTCGTCCGCAAGGGCGCAGAGAACGGCATTCCCACTCCGGTCAATCTGATGCTGACGGAACTGATCAAAGCGCTGGAGGCCACACGCTTCGAGCGAATCAATCCCCCTCCTGAAGCACCTCCCAATTCCTGAGGCTCACGGGCCTATTGTCCGGCGTCCAGATCGACGGTCACGCCTCAAAAAACAAGGTTCAGCAGCTGTCTCTGCGGAAAATATTCCGCAAAAAAAAACTGATCTGCGTTTCAACTGCCCGAAAATGAAAGAAACCCTCGTCGAAAATACGGCGAGGGTTTCTGAACTGAGCCGGTCAGGGACCGGCCGGTAATCTGGAGCGGGAAACGAGATTTGAACTCGCGACTTCAACCTTGGCAAGGTTGCACTCTACCACTGAGTTACTCCCGCAATTTTGGAGGCGGCATCCAGATTTGAACTGGAGAATGGAGGTTTTGCAGACCTCTGCCTTACCACTTGGCTATGCCGCCTATTCTCGTGGAGCGGGAAACGGGACTCGAACCCGCAACCCTCAGCTTGGAAGGCTGATGCTCTAGCCATTGAGCTACTCCCGCCCGCGAGGATCAAGCAGCTACTGCAACCACTCTCCACCGTCAAGGAAAAAGAAGGGGTTACCAGGCTGTCCCTGAGCGGCGAGCTGCGTTGTCACTGCAAAAAATCCAGCCGCTACCGGCCTGAATACCCAAGGGGACACACGGACGTTCGGCTTTGCAGTTTTTTTCCTCCCAGCTCACCATCTTGGTTCATTCTGGAAATTTGGATTTCGTGGGCAGCCTGCTTATCCCAATCCCTGGCCCGGCTCCATCATGCGGCCGGTGAGCGTGGTTTCGTAGCCCCCCAGGGATTCGATGCGCTCCTTGAAAGCGCGTGATCGGATCAGTTCGAGCGCGGCCTCCGTCTTCCAGTCCGCAAGTTCCGGCAAAAACGCAAGATCGTAGCGTTCCCTCGCCAGGGGCACGAAATCAAGCCCCAGGGCATTGGCCGCGGCAAAAATTCCCAGGCCACAGGAGGCTGTTCCGGTCAGCACGTTGACGGCCACGGCCATGTGCGTGAACTCCTCCTTCTCGTAACCATTGACCTGGTCCGCATCAATCCCGGCCTGCCGCAGATGGTAATCAAGCAGGATGCGCGTGCCCGCCCCGCGCTGACGGTTGATGAAACGCACCTCCGGCCGGGCGAGGTCCCCCACTCCGGTGATGCCCAGCGGATTGCCCTTGGCCACGATGAGGCCCTGATGCCGGATGGCCAGGTTGACGCAGGCCACGTCAAGGCCAGGAAGATACTTGCGAAAAAAGGGAAAATTGAAGTCCCCGCTTTGCTCGTCGAAAAGGTGCGTCCCGGCCATGAGCGCCGAGCGGTTCCTGAGCGCCGTGAGGCCGCCCATGGAGCCGACATGGCTCGACGCTATGCGAACGGGCCGCTGCAGGCCCATGAATTCGTTGCCGAGCACGTCGAGGATGTTGTCGTGACTGCCGACCACCACCAGAGTTTGATCCAGTTCCGCCGCCGGGACAAGCAGTTCCGCCCGCACCGTGGAAGCGGCCTCGGCGCCCTCGCTGTCCGCCGGGATGCGTGTCACCCCCTGGGCCCGGATAAGGGTGGTCAACATGCCCGCTCCGCGCCCCAGGGGCGTGGCCACGAACTTGTCCCCGACCCGTCCGATGGCCAGACGAACCAGCTCTTCGGTGCCAAGCTTGGAGGGCACCTTGCGCGCCAGTTCGACCTCCACGGTGGGGCGCACCGGCGGTGTCTTGCGGGACAGCCAGGACAAAAGCGGAATGAGCAGTTCCTCGAAGCAGACCACGGCCGAAACCGGATACCCCGGCGCGCCGACAATGAGCTTGCCGTTTATGATGCCCAGGATGGAGGGTTTGCCGGGCATGAGGTCGATGCCGTGCACCAGGACCCGGCCCAGGTTCTCGATGATGGAACGCGAAAAATCCTTGGAGCCGGCCGATGAGCCCGCACCGATGACCACCACGTGGTGGGGTCCGTTCACCGCCTCAAGCACGGCGGCGGTAAGGGCCTCCTCATTGTCCGGAACCGGATCGACCCTGGTGAACAGGCAGCCCTGGGCTGCGGCCAGGCCCGCAAAAACCTGCGAATTGCTCTCGATGACCTGCCCAGGCCGCGGATTCGGACGCATGGTGAAATCAAGAACTTCGTCGCCGGTGGGGATGAATGCCATGCGCAGTTGCTCGCGCACCGGCACTTCCCATATGCCCGCGCTCAAGAGCCCCCCCACATCATAGGGCGAAAGGAGCCTGTTCTGGGGCAGAAGAAGCTCCGTGGCGACGATGTCCTCCCCGATGCGCCGCACGTGCTGCATGGGGAACACCGGGGTTTCAATTTCGATGGCATCGTCACTCTCACGCACGACCTTTTCGATCATGAGCACGCCGTTCATGTCCTCGGGCAGAGGGTGCCCCGTGTTTACAGCCACGCACTGACTGCCTTTGGCCAGACGCACGGGCCGTCCTTCGCGGGCGGCAAAGGTGGACTCGGCCTCAAGCGCGTATCCGTCCATGGCCGCACTGTGAAAAGTCGGAGACGAGCACACCGCGTAAACCGGCTGCGCCGTGACCCGGCCACAGGCAAGATGCGCGGGGGCCGTCTCCGTACCGACCAGCTGTTCGCGGTCCAGAGCGTCCATGGTCAGACGCAGGGCTTCGGCCACGGGCAGAGTCTTGAGATAGATATTTCTTTTTTTCATGATTTTTCCAGACTAGAGTATCCAGACGTCCACGTCCTGACCGGCCCGCATGCCCTCGAGGGACGCAGGCAGACAGAGCAGGCCGTCGGCGTCGAGCATGGTGCGCAGCAGGCCTGACTTGCCAAGCCGGGGGATGGCCACAAGTTCGCCGTCCTGCTCTTCAAGCCGAACACGTACATAGTCTTCGCGGCCAGGCTTGGAGGACAGGTTGGCCCCGAGCCGGGCCGCACGCATGACCCGGCGGGCCGGATCAAAGGCTCCCCCATCGCCGCCGAGGTGCCCCAGGAGGGGCTGACCAAAAACCAGCATGACAATCTGGGCCGAGGTGACCTGTCCGGGCAGCCCCAGGACCGGCTTGCCGCCGACGCGGGCCAGAATGGTCGGCTTGCCGGGACTGATGGACACGCCGTGGGCCAGAATTTCACTGTCGGCAAAAGACTCCAGCACCTCAATGGTCAAATCGCGCGTGCCGATGGAACTGCCGCCGGAGATAAACACCACGTCGCTCTCTTGAAGGCTGCTCGACAGCGCGGACTCAAGGGCTTCACGCTGATCGGGCACCAGACCCACGGTGTGGCTCAGGGCCCCGGACTGCAGAGCCATGCAGGCCAGTGTATGGGAATTTACATCCCGGATCTGTCCGGGTCGTGGCGTATGCTCCACGGGAACCAGCTCGTCTCCGGTCGAGATGATGCTGCACCGGGGACGGCGATAGACGTTTGCCGAAAGCCGCCCGATGGCTGCCATGAGGCCTACATCCTGCGGCCGCAGGCGCCGCCCGGAAGGCAGGGCCACCTGTCCCTGTCCCACGTCCTCGCCCCTGAGCATGACATTCTCGCCAGGTGCGACGGTCTTGCGCACTTCCACCGTCGTATCCCCGAGCATCTGGGTGTGCTCGACCATGAGCACCGCGTCCGCACCGGGAGGCAGACTGCCACCCGTGGCGATGCCCATGCATTCCCCGGATCGCAAGGAGTTGCTAACGATCTCATCGATGGCCGCGCTGCGCACAAGCTCCACATAGGCGGGATTGCCTTCGCTTGCGCCAAAAGTATCGGCCGCATTCAGGGCGTACCCGTCCATGCACGAACGATCCAGAGCCGGGATGTCCTCCCCGGACAGGATGTCCTCGGCCAGGATACGGCCAAGACATTCCGCAAGGGGCAGCGTCTCCGTGTTCACTGGCTTGAAAGTACGCAGCATTTCGCAAAACCGGGCCGAAGTGATGACCCGGAAAAAACCGTGATCCATGCCTAGTCCGCCTTCAAAGTGAGTTGAGATTCAGGATAGGCTTCGGCGTAATACTGCACATCTTCTCCAAAAATATCCCGGGCCTTGCTCATGGCGTACGTTTCGATATCACTTTGCAACTGCTGGAATTGCCGGGCCAGTTGCCTCCCCACGGGGGTGAGTTCATAGCGCTGCCCCTTGCCCTTGATCTTCTGCACCAGCGGCTTGCCGATGCTCTCCTCAGCGGCCTTGAGCTTGCCCCAGGCAGCCCGGTAGGACATTTTCATCTCCGTTGCAGCCTGTCTGAGCGACCCGTATTCCTCGATTTTTTCAAGAAGCAAAGCCCGTCCAATGCCCAGAAAAATTTTCTCGTCACGCTCGAACCAGACGTGCAGGCGCAAGGTCAACGTGTCATCAATTTTGGATTCGGTCATGGCTCCCCCTCCTGAAGCAAGGGTGTGAAATGTTGAAAATTCAAAGACATATTCTATTAAATCAAAGCCAAGCACAAAACAAGCATTGTGATGCGCAAAAAGACACGTTACGTACGGAATCGGCCCGGAATCACACCTCGCCCTTCACCAACGGAGAATGCCAATGCTCGACGCCAAGAATGCCCAGGAATTGCTTGCCAAGAAAATAGACGCGTGCCGAAAGCGCGGTTTTCTGCCCACGGAACTGATCGACCTGGTCGAAAAAATCTATGCCCGTCAACTCGAAGCAAGGGGCCAGGCCACGGTGCCCACCGCCGCATCGCTTGAGACCACCGATTCCCTCCAGCACAGCCAGGGCGCCCCCCTGCTCGAAAGAGCCCGCTTCCCCTTTGATCGCGAGCAAAGCTCCGCACTTTTCGCAGAGTTTCTGAAGCTGGCCGCAACGGCCAATCCGGCCTTGGGCGAAGCTGCCGCCGCCCTGGCCAAGGCCCTCGAAGACAAATCCCTGGATCTGGAAAAAGCCATGCAGGCGCACCTGAACGGCGACGAGGCGTTCTTCTCAACCTGGGCCAAGTCCACACCCACGGCTCCGCGCGCCCTGCCCATGCTCGTGCAGGCGGCCATGACCCCATCCATTGAGCGCGCCGCCCTCGAACTGGCGACGCGCACCGATCTCTCCAAACCATGGTCCCATGGCCACTGCCCCTTGTGCGGAAGCATGCCAATCATGTCCGATCTGCGGGAAAAAGAAGGATTCAGATACAATGTCTGCGGCTTCTGCCACGCGGAATACCACGCACCCAGGCTCCAATGCCCCTTCTGCCTGGAAACAGACACCACAAAACTTGAATATTACGAAGCCAAAGAAGAACCAGGAGTACGCATCAACGCCTGTAAAACATGCAACCTCTACATCAAGACCACAGACTACAGAAACCTTGACCGCCGCAGCCTGCCGCTGGTGGACGATTTGGATTCCCTGGGCCTTGACGTGGCTGCACAGGAAAAGAAATACAAGCGGCCAACGCTTTCGGCCTGGGGATTCTAGCCGATTTAAACAACGTCGCCTGGCTCATAAAAATTCCGCGCCCGCTGCCTTTTGGGCGGCGGGTCGCGGCACAGGGAAAACCATGATCGGATTGGTGCTCGCCGGTGGGAAATCCTCCCGGCTCGGACAGGACAAGACGCGGGTCGTACACGAAGGGCAAACCCTGCTTACGCGGACAGCCACGCTGCTGCAGCGCCATGTCGAGCAGGTTTACGTCTCATCCCGCCACGCCATGGACATACCCTGGCCCGTTATCATGGACGAAACGGAGCGCATCGGCCCCGCCGGGGGCATCATCACGGCCCTACGCAACCTGGGCGGGCCGATCTTCGTCCTCGCCTGCGACCTGCCCTTCATGGAAGACAGCGTCATCAAACGGCTCAAGGCCGCGCGTGAAAGCCGCCCGCCCCATTGCGTGCTGACCACGTGGCAACTCAAGGATTCGGGATTCATCGAAAACCTGGTCGCCATCTATGAAACGCAGTCTCTGCCCTTCCTTGAGGAAGGAGTAGGTCGGGGCGTCTTCAAGCTCAGCCGTCTCATTCCGGTGGAACTGCGGCACACGCTGACCTATTCGGAAAAGGAGCGCCGGATTTTCTTCAACGTCAACTATCCAGACGACCTGGAGCACCTGCAGGAGCGCTGAGCGCCACTATTTTCCCCGCACGAAGAAGAGCTCCCCGACTCCGGGGACATCAAGCCGGACGTTTTCGCCCTCGATCACCCCCTCCACGACTGCCCCGTCACGGGTATGCACAGTGACAACTCCCGGACGCACGGACCAGGAGAATTGCAGCACTTCGCCTTCTATCTCCCATTTTCCGCTCCCGTCCTCACCCAGCACCATGACCACGTCGACCTGCCCGCTGAGCCCAACGTGCGAGGCCGCATAGCGCCCAACAAGCTCGGTCCGGTCGGTGCACGCCGCAAGGGCAAGAAAGGTGAACAGCACAAAACAGGCAAGTAGTCTTGTCACAGCCCGAGTTCCTCCGGTTTGAGCATGAACAGGCGGTCCAAATGCACCAGCCGGTCATAAAAATAAATGTGCACGGCCATGGCCAGCCAGGCAAGATCCCTCAGCACCGTCCACCAGGAGATGGCCTCGCCCACGCTCTGGAAACAGCCGCAACCGATGGGCGTTTCCTGAACCAGGGCCACGATCACCGCCACCGTGAACATGACCAGCATCCCGCCGATCACCAGGCTTGCAGCGCGCACCCGGACCCCGGCCAACAGGAAAAGGCCGCTCACGAGCTCCAGCCAGGGCATGAACAGCGCCAGGGGATTTACAAGCCAATAGGGAACGATGAGATAGCCTGCGATATTGTCTGCGAACTCGGCCGGAAAATTGATCTTGTGGAGGCTGGCGTAGATGAACACCCCGGCCAGATACAGGCGCAGGAGCAGAGCCAGGACCGGGTGGGTCAGGAGGGTGTGGAGCCGGGCCTTCATGGCATGCCTCCATTCAGGTCAAGCGGGGCGACATCCTTGACGATGTAGACCCGCTCATGATCGCGGCCCAGTAATTTGGCGGCCACGAGCTGGTCATAACGGCGACTTATGCTGCGCCCGAAGACCACCACGGGACGCTCAAGGTCTTCGGCGCTCAGCTGCATCATGTAGACCAGGTCGAAAAGCTGGGCTGGAACGTTCACGGCCCGCTCGGCGTGCTCAAGCTCGAAAAATTCCCGCGGCCTGGCGTCGACCAGGAGCGCGTCCTCATTGTCCATGAGCTCCAGAGCCCGCTCCAGGGAGATGAACGGGACTTCCGGCCCGGCAGGTTCAAAGAGCGCGATGCCGCGCGGGTTCTGTTCGTTGAAGGCCAGAGCCATGCCCAGGCTCAGGACGATGATCAGCAAAAAATCCACCAGGCGCACGCGCGCAAGGCTTTCGGCCTTGCTGTGCACGATCCCGGCGATGCGCCGACCAGCGGCTTCAAGCATGCTGATCTGGTCTCTGGCCCGGGTCAGGTCGTCGATGGTGCGCCGCAACTCTTCGTTCTGCCTGGCCAGGTCATCGTTCAGGGACATGATGGTCGCAAACGAATCGGCGTTTTTCAGATGCAGGACGCCCTGGGAAACAAAAGCCTGCAGGAGCCCCTCCTCGGCCGGGACCTGCTCGCCCAGGCTCTGCCCCACAAGCAGCGCGCCGTAGACGTTTTCGCGCAGCATGAAGAGATAGGCTCGGTCGGGGACGAATCCAAGCTCCATCCCGGACAGTCCGTCCATGTCCTCGACAGGTTCGACCTGCAGAGGCTGGAGATGCTTCTCCCGCACTCCGGCCAGGCACAGGTAGAAAAGCCGTCCCGTTTCCTGGGCGGCGAACTGCGGCCTTTCTTGAAGACCGCTGGAAGTCTCACGGATCTGCCCTGAGAGTCGGTCGTGCAGGATCAAAAGACCCTCGGGCCGGGCAAAGTGCCCGAGCAGGGTCAGCAGAAACGTGCCCATGACCTCCGTCATGTCGACGCGCAATACTTCGCGGGAGAGATCGCGCAGGGCGCTCAAGTGGTAAATCTGGCGGTCCAGGGTATCGTTCTGCTTGGTCAGTTCGGCATTGAGCAGCTCGACCCGCGTGGCATAGAGGGAAAAACGCAGGCTGGTCTGAAAAAGGGTGCCAAGCCCCGCCACGAGCTGTCTGTCATTCTCGTCGTAGGGTCGTCCGGTAAGGCTCTCTTCAAGGCCAAGCACCCCGTCCTGGCCGTCGTCCAGGGGGCAGACAAGAAGCAGTTCGCATTTCCCCGGACAGAGTTCACCCTGCAGGGAGGGGACGAAATAGGAAGACTTGCGCTCATCGCCCAGGGCGTCGAGGTGCTCGCGCAGCACCCGCGCATATTCCGGGGTCAGGCTCTTGGACAGGCTTGAGCGCGTCATGAGCTGAAACTCGCCCTGGCCAAGGATGGCCGCAAAGCCGCCCCTGGCCCCCAACCCGCCCTGCGCCGAAAGCAGGAAGGCCTCGAGGATCTTGTGCGGATGGCGCGCCCCGCTCAGCTCCGCCGACGTTTCAAACAGGATCTGGAACTGATATCTGACGCGATCGGCATCGCTGGCGATTTGTGCCGTCATGTCGCGCATCCTGATCAGTCGAGCAGGCTCTTGATCAACTGGTACAAGGCGTCGATATCCTCGACGACCCCCAGATGATGGTAAACCACGGACCCGTCCGGTCTGCAGACGATGGTGTAGGGAGTGAGCGGTTCGCCCAGCACCTTGTGGGCGACGTAATCAGGGTCGCTGACCACCGGAAAGAGATACTGGCCCGTGCCCATGAGCTGCCGGACCTCGGCTTCGGTCCCACCGGCGGCCAGCCCGATCATGGCCACGCGCCCCTTGAGCTTGCCCCGGTTCAGCCTGTTGAACAGGGTCTTGAAACCCGGAGACTGCTTCACGCATTGCGGACAGTACACCCCGATGACCTCCAGAAAAAAGAGATCCGCCTTCAGCTCCGTAAGGACGAAGGTCGCCTGCCCGGCGACACCCAGCGCCTCCTGTCCGGCCGGGTCCTGGGGAACGGGCAGGATGAGCTCGGGCATGGTGTCGCCGGTGGCAGGCGGCGCGGCATGGGCAAAACCGGCGGCAAACAGAACGAAAAGGATCAGTGCGATTCGGCTCAAAGCGGTCATGAAAGCTCCTTGGCTTCAGGGCCAAAATAACTAGGCGCAGGCCTGATCCAGACTGTCGAAAATCTGGATCATGCGGGTCAGCCCCACTATCCCGAACACCTTGCGAAAATTTTCAGAAAGACCGGCCATGACTATCTCAAGCCCGTCCTTCTCGCTCTCAAGCACGAGTTGCGTCAGGATGGCGATGCCTGCTCCATTGACGGAAGTGTTGGGGTCAAAATGCAGCACAATGCGCTTGCCCTCGCTCGCGCGCGCCTTGGCGTAGGCTTCGCGCAGGTACGGCTCGCTGTGAGAGCTGACGCTGCCTTGAATTTCGATGACCACAGCCGCCCCTTGCTGGCGCACCGAGACCTCGTTCTGCCGGCTTTTGGCCAGCTTGAGGCGCTCACGTGCCCTCGACAGCCCCTGTTCGAGGCTCTGCCGCTGAATGGGCTTGTTGATGAAATCCGCGGCATCGAGATTGAGGGCCTGGATGGCCAGGTCCATATCGCCATGGCCGGTGATGACAATGACCTCCGTGGCAGGGGAACGTTTCTTGATCTCCTGCAGGACCTCGATCCCGTCCATGCCGGGCATCTTGATGTCGGTCAGAACAATGTCCGGTTTTTCCCTGTCGAAAACTTCGAGCCCCTCCTCCCCGGATTCGGCCGTGAGGATGTCGAATCCATACACGTCAAGAAAAAGCCGAAACATTTTGAGGGTTGCCTTCTCGTCATCGATGACCAGGATTTTTTCTTGCGTCATTAAGATATCTCACTGGGTTGAGGCGGGTTTGCGTCCGCCCGGCTTGCGTAGTGTTCGGGCGCCTGATGGCTCTCGGCGCTCGGGAAACTCAGGATGAATGTTGTCCCCTGACCCGGTTGACTGTCAATAGTGATTGTCCCGCCATAGTCGCGCACGATGCCGTAGGTGATGGCCAGGCCAAGACCCATGCCCTTGCCGGTCTGTTTGGTCGTGAAAAAAGGCTCGAAGACCTTGTTGCGGACCGAATCGGCAATACCGGGTCCGTTGTCGGCAAAGGACGCGTACACCCGATCGTCCTTGGCGAAGGTTCGCACCAGAATGTCGCCCCACATGCCGGGTTCGGTTTCCATTTTTTCCTGAATGGCATCGCGCGCATTGTTGAGCAGATTGAAAAAGACCTGCTGCAAGCGGTTGTTGTGTCCCTTGATGAAAGGCAGCCCTTCGCCGAGTTCGAGGCGGATGGTGATGCGCTGGATGGAGAACTGCCGCCCGATGATGGACAGCACCCCGCGAATGGGCTCGTTCATGTCCACGCGCTCCATGATCAGTCCGGATTTCTTGCCGAAGGCGCGCAGGTTGTTGATGATGTCCGTGGCACGGTCCACCTGCTGACTGATCTCCGTGGCCATGTCGCGGATCTGGGTTTCGGTCACCTGGCGATTCTGCTCGATGAGCAGGTTCAGGTATTCGCTACCCATTTTGATGGCGTTGAGCGGCTGGTTGATTTCGTGGGCGATGCCCGCGCTCATCTCGCCCAGGGTTTTCATTTTGGCCGCCTGCACGAGCTGCGCGTCCTTCTCGATCATCTCGGTGATGTCGGTCACGGCTACGATCATGGCGTGTATGCCGCCGTAGCTGATGGGACAGGCATGCATGTTGACGTAGAAGGGCCGCTCGCCCTTCTTGTAGTGCAGCACCTTGGGATAGTACACGCAGCCGCTGTTGGTGCTGGCCTCATTCAGAGAGGCAAGGCACTCCCTGATCTGGTCATGCCCCAGAATCATGAAGGACAACCCGACCAGCTCACCCTTGGAGTATTCGTACAGCTCTTCGGCCCTTGGGTTGGCGTCAAGGATCAGGTCCGTATTGCAATCCACGACGAAGATGGGGTCTGGCCCTGAGTCGAACAGGGAGCGGTACTTCATTTCCGATTCCTGCAGACGTTTGCGGTACAGACGGATGGACCAGACCATGCTCATGAACGAGTCGGCAAGCTGGATGACCTCGTCCCCCTCGCGTTTGCGGTAGAAAAGGCAGGTCGCGCAGACCTGGCCGGTCTTGCCTTTGAGCTGGCGGGACTTGCGGCCCTGTTCGTCGAAGTGCCAACAGGGCATGTTGGTGTCCTTGTAGGCCGGGCAGTTGGTTACGGCCCAGTCCAGCCCCTCCCCGAGATCGAGGTGCACGTCAAAGTTGCCCCGGCTGAGCTCGTCGGAGATGGCGGTCAGGCGGGCGATGGGGCTGGTGATATATCTTGAGATGCGGTGGCTGACATAGAAGATGATAATGATGACCGCCGAGATGAAGCCCAGGAACATGAACCTGAGCTTGCCCACGAGGTTGTCAATGTGCGTCTTGCTCAGTCCCACGTGCACCGTGCCGATGCGGTAGAGGCCTTCGTTCATGGGCACGGCAATGTCGTAGGAAGTCTGATCCCCCACCGCCACCATTCGCACGCTGTGCGAGCCGCCTTCAAGGACCGGATTGGCCAAGCTCAGGGGGGCGGGAAACGGCACGGTGAATGTATGCGAGAGCACCTGATCGCTGCGGTCGACCACGAAGATGTAATTGATCAGGTGCTGCCGCTCGCGCAGGCGCGCCTCCTCGAAAATCAGGCTCAGAAGTTCCGAATAATTCTTGTCGAGCACCAGTCCGCCCCCGCGCTCGGCGATGGAGTGCGCCACGGCAATACCCCGCTGTTCGAGCTCTTTGGTCAAACCGGAAATGAGAATCCAGCGCGCCAGCAGGGCGATGGTCACGCTGATTATGAGAATGACGGCGAGGATGGAGACGAAGATCTTGTTCTTGAGCGAGATGCGTGCGTAGGGTTTCATGGGCTCTCCTCCCGGACCAGGCTCGCCCAGTCGTCAAGCAGGATGAAGCGTCCCTCATGCAGGCGGGTGAAATAGACCTTGTCCATACCTTGGTGGTCCTCGGGGCCGAAAGTCAGTTCCACGTCCTCGCCAAGGGAAAAATCGGTCATGGAGCCAATAGCTTTGAGAAAGGATTGGCGGGTCAGGTCGCGGCCGGCCCGCTTGAGCCCCTCCACGAGGACCTTGGCGTTGATGTAGCCCTCGAAGCCGACGAAGTTGGGCTCCTCGCCTGGATAGTACTTCTCCAGCAGGCGGGCGAATTCCTCGGCGCTGCCGGACACGGTCCCGTCCCGATTGATGGGCGGCGGCACGACCTGGGACATGATCACATCAAGGCGGCTGGTTTCCGATTGCAGGAGGTTGCGCGAAAGCTCCTTGGCGCCCACGAAGGAGACCATGTAGAAAATCGGGGAATAGTCATGCTCAAGGGACTTGCGGATGAAATTGGCGCACGGGTCGGAAGTGCCGATCATGACCACGGCCTCGGCTCCGGACTCGCGGATGCGCTCCAGACCTTCGCTTATGTCGTGGGTGCCGCGGACATAGCTCCCCCTGGCCACTGGTTCCAGGCCGAAGCGCTTGAGTGCCAGCTCGGTCCCGGTCAGGCCATCGAAGCCGAATGCATCATATTGGTAGAAAACCGCGATGCGGGTCAGCTTGAGATCCTGGACCAGATGCTCCACCACGGCGTTGGTTTCCTGATAATATGAGGCACGCACATTGATGAGATAGGGCATAAAGGGTTCGCGCAACGCGTTCGCCCCGGTGAACATGCCCAGCAGCGGCACCTGCGCCTCCTCCACCAGCGGCAGGATTTTCACCGTTGTCGGCGTGCCCACGTAGCAGAAAAGGCCAAACACCTGATCCTCGATGAGAAATCGCTGAGTGTTGTCCAGGCATTTGGGGGGATCGTAGGAATCGTCACGGGTGATGACACGAATGGTACGGCCATGCACGCCGCCCTCTTCATTGACATGCTGCAGGTAGCTCATGGCCCCGCGCAGGGTTTCCTGGCCAAGGTACCCCGCATGGCCCTGCAGGGCGAGGGAAGAGCCGAAAAGAATCTCTGAATCGGTCACCCCAAGTTTGACCGGGGCGACGGGGATCTGCACTTCGGCGTCCTGACATGACGCCAACCACAAGACACAAACCACGAGAAGAAGAATCCGCAAAAGTCCCCGCACACCTGCCTCCTCTGGAAAATCGTTACCTGCCTGATTTGATGCGTAGCTAAAAAAAGCATCATGCGCCACTGAAACTCCGGAGCTTGCTCTCCTCGGGCAAGGACGATATCTTGTGCAAAACCGTGAGTTTTGCCCTGGTGACCAAAAAAACTATGTCTTTTATGACATAATAATATCCAGTCTCCTCTTGTCTAAATGAGTCGAAGACTAAAAAGCATTCAAACGTCATTACCCACAATTTTGCACTGGATTTTTCTAAAATGAATTTCCAAGAATATGAAAAAATTATAAAAAATGAAAATTCAGCAAGAAAATTTTTGTTGCAATTCTGCTGGAAAAACCATCAGCGTTTTTGCCCCAAATGCCGCACCCGAAAACTCTATGCCCTGCAGGGCAAAAAGCGCCGCTGCTCCCGCTGCGCGTACACATTCCATGACTTCAGCCAGCGCTTCATCAACAACGGAAATCTTTCCGCCCAGCAATGGCTGCGACTCATAAAACTTTTTGAGCTGGAAGTGTCCACGGGCCGCATGGCTGAACAACTGGGCATCACCTACAACACGGCCTACAAAGCCGTAACCACCCTGCGCATGGCCATCCTGGCGCACTCTCTGGACGCGCGCCTGATCATCCGCTCCATTGAGGGGCTCGAGTTCACCAAATCCGGCAAGTTCCATCTCGACATGAGCACCCGGACGGGCGGACGCATGCCTGTATTCGGCATTGTGGAGCGCGGGCCGCACGTTTTCGCCGACCTCATTCCGGAGCTGGACGGAGACAGCATCATCCATTTCAAAATGAACTTTCACCTGAAAACCGCGAGCCTGGGCAAAATCATCTACACCGACCGCTTCAAGCAGTACTCGGCCCTGCTGGTCGGCGGGAGCCATCTGTCCGCGCTGTACAACATCCGCCACGCCGACAAGGGCCTGTTCATCGACTCATCCAAAGGCTTCTGGTCCTTTTCCAAAGACTGGTTCCGGCGTCTCAAAGGCATCTCCCCCCGAAACTTCCCTTTATACATTAAAGAATTGGAATTCCGGTACAATTACAAAAACGACGACATCTTCTCCATCCTCGCCCAATATCTCTGTGCGATGGTGCCTGACTTTGAGGATTAAGCATATCCTTGCCCTTGATTCCGATTTTCATGCATAGACATGAGCATGGAAAAATCGGAAAACGTATCGACAATCCCCTCATCCTTCACGCAGGACTTCGGGCCATCGCCACAGGCGGACATGCTGCCCTTTTCCGGCCTTGGTTTTGACCTTCGCCGGGTCATGGCCAGGCGCATCCGCGTGGCGACAGTGGGAAACGAAGACGCCCCCGTTGCGGCGCCGCCGATGTTCGATACCGTGATCCCCTCCGGCCGACGGCTGCAATTGCGCCTTGGCCGGGAAATTCGAGGCAGGTAAACACCAGAACCATCGTCAGGAGGATCTGCATGAAACTGGGAAGAAGAGAATTCGTCAAACTCACGGCCGCGGCTACAGCGGTCACGGCCTTCGGAGGCCTGGGGTTTGATCTGGCCCCCACCAAGGCCCACGCACAGCTTCTGAGCTTGCGCAAAGGCAAGGAAACCACCTCGGTCTGCTGCTACTGTTCAGTAGGCTGCGGGCTCATCGTCACCACCGACGAGAAAACGAACCGCGCCATCAACATCGAAGGCGATCCGGATCATCCCATCAACGAAGGCGCCCTGTGTGCCAAGGGTGCCGCCATCTACCAGCTGTCGGAAAACCCCAAGCGCATAACCACGGTGCAGTACCGCGCCCCGGGCAGCGACAAATGGGAAGAGAAGAGCTGGGACTGGGCCCTCACGGAAATCGCCAAGCGCGTGAAAAAAGTCCGTGACGAATCCTTTGTCGAAAAGAACGCCAAGGGTCAGATCGTCAACCGCACGGAAGGATTGGCCTCCGTCGGATCGGCCGCCTTGGACAACGAGGAGTGCTGGGTCTACCAGGCCTTCCTCCGCAGTCTGGGTTTAACGTACATAGAGCATCAGGCCCGTATTTGACACAGCGCAACTGTTGCGGCTCTGGCAGAGTCGTTCGGACGCGGCGCGATGACCAATCACTGGATTGATTTCAAGAACAGTGATTGCATTTTGATAATGGGCAGCAACGCTGCCGAAAACCACCCCATCTGTTGGAAATGGGTCACCAAGGCGCAGGAGGCTGGCGCGACGGTCATTCACATCGACCCCCGTTACACCCGCACATCCTCCAAATCGGACATGTATGTCCCCCTGCGTTCAGGCTCCGATATCGGCGTCCTGGGCGGCCTGATCAAGTACATTATTGATAATGACCTGATCCAGAAGGAATACGTACTCAACTACACCAACGCCCCCTTCATCGTTTCCAAGGATTTCAGCTTCAAGGATGGCCTGTTCTCCGGCTTCGACGAGAACACGAACAAGTACGACAAGTCGTCCTGGGCATTTGAAATGGACGAGAACGGCGTACCCAAGCGCGACATGACCTTAAAGGATCCCCGGTGTGTGTTCCAGATCCTGAAAAAGCACTTCGAGCGCTATGACACCAAGAAAGTCGCCTCTATCTCAGGTTCCCCCGAAGACCAGCTGCTGGCCTTCTACAAGGCCTATGCCGCCACGGGCAAACCGGACAAGGCAGGCACCATTCTTTACGCCATGGGCTGGACCCAGCACACCGTCGGCGTGCAGAACATCCGCGCCATGAGCATCATCCAGTCGCTGCTGGGCAACATGGGCGTGGCTGGCGGCGGCGTGAACGCGCTGCGCGGCGAATCCAACGTCCAGGGATCCACCGACCAGGCCCTGCTTTTCCACATCATCCCCGGATACATGGGCACCCCGCGCGCCAACTGGGCAACCCTGGAAGACTACAACAAGGCCAACACCCCGGTCAGCAATGATCCGAAAAGCGTCAACTGGTGGCAGCACAAACCCAAGTACTTCGCCAGCCTGCTCAAAGCTTTCTACAAGGAAGCCGATCTGCCCACGGCCTACAGCTGGATGCCCAAGCTCGACGAAGGGCAGAACGCCTCCTGGCTTGTGCTCTTCGACAACATGCTCAAGGGCAAGTTCAAGGGCTTCTTCGCCTGGGGCATGAACCCCGCCGCCAGTGGAGCCGACTCCAACAAGACCCGCGAAGCACTGGGCAAACTGGACTGGATGGTCAACGTCAACATGTTCGAGAACGAGACCGGCTCCTTCTGGAAAGGTCCGGGCGTCGACCCCAAGAAAGTCAAGACCGAGGTCTTCTTCCTGCCCTGCGCCGTCTCGGTCGAGAAGGAAGGATCCATCACCAACTCCGGCCGCTGGATGCAGTGGCGCTATGCCGGTCCGAAGCCCATGGGCGAGTCAAAGCCCGACGGCGATCTCATCTATGAACTGATGCTGAAGATCCGCGAACTCTACAAGAAGGAAAAGGGCGCATTCCCGGATCCGGTCCTCGGGCTCAATATCGACGACTGGGGCGACGGACACGTCTTCGATCCACACAAGGTCGCCAAGCTGATCAACGGCTACTACCTTAAAGACACGGTCCTCAAAGGCGCGGATGGCACGGAAACGGTCATGAAAGCCGGCAGCCAGGTGGCTTCGTTCGTGCACCTGAAAGACGACGGCTCGACCTGCTCCGGCAACTGGATCTACACCGCCTCGTACACCGACAAGGGCAACATGTCCGCGCGACGCGACAAGACCCAGACCCCTGAACAGGCGAAAGTCGGGCTCTTCCCCAACTGGACCTGGTCCTGGCCGGTCAACCGCCGCGTTATCTACAACAGAGCTTCCGTTGACATGAACGGCAAACCCTGGGCACCCCAGAAGCCTCTTCTGGCCTGGGACGAAGCTGGCAAGAAATGGCTCATCGACGTGGTCGACGGTGGCGGCGCCCCCGGTGCCAGGCACCCCTTCATCATGCGCAAGCATGGCGTGGCGCAGATCTATGGCCCCGGCCTGAACGACGGCCCGCTGCCTGAATACTATGAACCACTGGAATGCCCGATCACCGAGCATCCATTCTCCAAGCAGCTCAACAGCCCAACGGCCCTGACGTTCGCCGAGGACGACCACAAACGCACGACCTGCGACCCGCGCTTCCCGTTCGTATGCACGACCTACCGTGTCACCGAACACTGGCAGACAGGCGTACTGACCCGCTGGCTGCCCTGGCTGACCGAAGCGCATCCACAGATGTTCTGCGAGATCAGTGAAGAGCTGGCGGAACTCAAAGGAATCGCCAACGGTGAAAAGGTCATCCTGGAGAACCCGCGCGGCCAGGTCTGGGCCATCGCCATCGTCACCAAGCGCTTGAAGCCTTTTGACGTCATGGGCAATCCTGTCCATCTCGTGGGCATTCCCTGGCATTACGGTTGGGTCTGGCCCAAGGACGGCGGGGATGCGGCCAACCTGCTGACCCCTGCTGTCGGCGATCCGAACACCAGCATCCCGGAAAGCAAGGCCTTCATGGTCAACCTGAAGAAAGCGTAAGGAGCGAACATGTCAGGAAAATCATTCTTCGTCGATCTGACCAAATGTACGGCCTGCCGCGGTTGTCAGATCGCATGCAAGCAGTGGAACAAGCTCCCGGCCGAACAGACCAGAAACCACGGGTCACATCAGAACCCCATGGACGTTTCGGCCATCACCTATAAAACCGTTCATATGAAGGAAGTCGCCGACGACAAGGGCTTCATGGCCGCTTGGCTCTTCTTTCCCGAACAGTGCCGGCACTGCACCGAACCCCCCTGCAAGATGACCGCCGATACCTATGACGATCAGGCGATCCTGCAGGACGAGGCAACCGGCGCGATCACCTTCACCGAAAGAACCAAGGATCTGCCGGATTTCGACGAAATCCGCGATTCCTGCCCGTACGATATCCCGCGTCAGAACGCGGAAACAAAGGTTATGACCAAGTGCACCATGTGTCTCGACCGGGTCCAGAACGGACTGGTGCCGGCCTGCGTGCAGTCATGCCCCACGGGCACCATGAACTTTGGAGATCGGGAAGAGATGTTGGCCCTGGCTGAAAAGCGCCTGGCCGAGGTACAGAAGAAATACCCGGAAGCGGTGTTGGGCGACGCCGACATGACCCGAGTCATCTACCTCTACCAGATGCCGCCGCAGAAGTATCACAACTATGCGGTGGCCGCGGCCACCACGCCTGGGCTCATGAACCGCAAGGCCATGTTCGCCAAGCTCTTTGGCTCGACCTCCAGAAGCAAGGCCTAGTCCATCAGGCCCCTCCTCCATCGGCCGGCCGGGAAGACGGCTTCCCGGCCTCACTTTAAAAAAAGACCCGCACTCCGGTCATTCCGAAGTGCGGGTCTTCCTTTCCTGTCTTAAGGGACACTCTTCAAAGCGGATACGGCGTCAGGCTGCGTGAGCCTTTTTCGGTGACCAGCAAGGTCTGTTCGAACTGGGCCGAGAGGGAGCCGTCCGCCGTGACCACGGTCCAGCCGTCATCGAGACGGTTGATGGCCAGCCCGCCCTGATTGATCATGGGCTCGATGGTGAAAACCATGCCCGGCACCAACACGATGCCAAGGCCTGGACGCCCGGTGTGATTTACCTGCGGCTGTTCGTGAAAGGCATGTCCCACACCGTGTCCAACCAATTCCCTTACCACGCTGTACCCGGCACCTTCGGCATGGGTCTGAATGGCGTACCCCACGTCGCCAAGGGTCGCTCCCGGACGCACGGCGGCGATGCCGCGGGCCAGACACTGCGCAGTGACCTCCACCAATCTGCGGGCCTCGGCGGAGACCTCTCCCACGAAAAAAGTGCGATTGGCATCGGCGAACCAGCCATCTTTGATGCTGGTCACGTCGACGTTGACGATATCCCCCTCTCGCAGCTCGCGCGGACCGGGAATGCCATGACAGATCTCGTCATTGACGGATACGCACGTACTTTTTGGAAAGCCTCGGTAGCCCAGAGGCGCCGGAGTGGCCCCATGTTCCAGGGTGAAATCATGCACCAGGTTGTTCAGGGCATCCGTGGTGATTCCGGGTGCGATATGAGCGCCAATCATGTCAAGGGTGCGCACGACGAGATCCCCGGCCCTGGCAATGCCTTCGACGGCGCTCTTGTCCTTGAGCTTGATGCGGTAGCGCTTCCAGTATTCTTCCGCCAGGGACGAACTTAAGGCCCGGCGGTTCAATCGAAATTTTGAATTGCGAAAAAGCATGACGCCTCTGTGCTTGATGTTTTCTCCTCACTTGTCCAGAAACCGCCGTCCTGTCCAGTGCCCGCAGCCGTTGCCTTCCCCGGCACTTTGAGCCATGATTGCAAAAAAGGAGGCAATCATGCCAGTCATCAAAATCTCGGGGATGTCATGCTCCCACTGCACCGGTTCCGTAACCAAGACGCTTGAAGCCACTGCCGGCATCTCCAATGTTTCCGTAACCCTCGCGCCCGGCCAGGCCAGCTTTGACGCCTCGCCGGAGGTAAGCCTTGACCAGGTCAAGGACGCCATCCGCAAACTCGGCTTCGAGCCTCAGGAATAGGGCATGTTCTCAACCTTGCGCAAACTGATCCTGCTCGTGCTTGGCATTCCCTTTGTCATCCTCGGCACCCGCTTCCTGCTGGACGCAGGAGAAAGCTTCATCATTCACCGCGCCGCCGCATCGTGGACGCCCCTGACCGTCGAGCTTGTTTCCGTGGAAAACTTCTCCAGCGTTGATCAGGCGCTGGGCAATCAGACCCTGGTCCACTATCGCTACGAATTCGAGGGGCAGCCCTTTGAGGGCCAGTTCTCGTGCATCGGCGACGAGTGCCCACAAACGGACCTGCACCTGACCCTGCAGGCGGCCAAGGACCAGAACCGACAGGTAGCGGCGTTCGTCAACCCCGGCAAGCCCGCGCAGTCCCTCCTTTACAGGCACCTTTACATGCCCCTCTTTCTGCTCAAGGCGGGAGTCGGCCTGTTCTGCTTTCTCACCGGAAGCGTGGCCGTCATTTTCGGCGTCTACCTGCTGAGCGGGGCGGGGCCACTGAAGGTGGGCAAATGATCCACGTTGTGGCGCAGATCACTCTCAGGCAAGGCGCGGCCCCGCTGTTTCTGAGGGAATTTCGGGATCTGGCCGTGCTGGTTCGTCAGGAACCGGGATGCGTGGATTATTTTCCGGCCCAGGACGTGGACATGGGACTTCAATACCAGCCCCTCGATCCCGACCGGGTCACGGTGCTGGAAAAATGGACCAACCGCAAGGCGCTGGAAAGCCACCTGCGCTCCGGCCACATGCGAGGATTTCAAGACCGGATCAGACACATCGTGCTCGACACGAACCTGACCATCGTCGAAGAAGTGTGACGCAGGCTGGCCAGGACTCGCAAAAAATACTGATGGCGCCGCCCGCAAGCTGAATCGGACGGCGCCATCCGGTGTTCATGAGCCCGTGGAATTGAGGGGATAAAGCGGCCCGGTCAGCCCAGGCTTCCTTGCCCAGACCGATTGATACCCCGGACCTCCCGGCTCAAGGGCCGAGCCGCACCGCATGGCGGGATGTCCACTCAGATCGTCTACAGTCCCCTGCTCTCGAACCAGCGAAAAAGCCCCAGCACAACGCAGATGAACACGATGATAACGACCCAGGGAGAAACGCCCAGGGCCTCGGGCAACCCGATCTTGCCAAAATCCGCCCATGCGAGGACGGTGCGCTTGAAAAAGGGATACAGCTCCGCGTAGATGGCCGCACCGGCCACCATTCCGGCGATGGCGAAGATGGCATGCCAACGGCCTTCGCCCAGAGCCCCCACGGAAGTGCCCGGACAGTACCCCATGATCGCCCAGCCCGCCCCGAACAGGGCTCCGCCAACGAGGATGGCACCAACGTTCATGGGCTTGTGGCTCATGGTGATGATGTCCGCTCCCGACAGGATGGCCACACCGACCATGCCCACAATGATGGCCGAGAGCATGAACTTCAGGATGGTCATGTCTTTAAGCAGCATGGCTCCGAGCTGCTTCTCGAAACGCAGCACCCGCCCCTTTTGCAGCAGGAAACCGAAAAGGATGCCGGTGACCAGTCCCAGGATCTGATCCGTGCCCATCATGACCTCCTTCCATAAATGAAAGCCGCCACGACTATGCCGACGGCAAAGAACATGGCCAGCGCCACAAAAGCGCTGACGGAAAGCTGCATCATGCCACTCAGGCCGTGTCCGCTTGGGCAGCCGTCGGCCATGCGCGCACCTATCATGGCCACGATGCCGCCCAGAAAGGCTCCGACTGCACGTTTTCCTACTGAGGGACCAAAGCGCTTCGCCCAGATCGGGGGCACGCTTTCGAGCTTGAAGCTCTTGTCCGTGGCGGAGGCGACGAGCGACCCGGCAAAAATCCCCAGGACCAGCATGAATTGCCAGTCGATCTTGATTTTTACCTTGGTGAAATATTCATTGGCCTGCACATTTTCAGGAGCAATCTGCTGCTCGATGACACCCGCGCCGCGCACGAATGTGGTCGACGCCCCCAGATAGCTGGTTTTTCCGAGCCAGGCGGTGGTGGCATAGGCGGAAAGAATTGCCAGCAAGCCCACCAGAGCCCCAGCCATGTAAGGATTCCAGCCTCCTGAATCCTGTTTTTTCAATTGCATAAAAAATCCTCCTGTTTAATGTTCTACAGGATAGCGTAATAGATCAACTTAACGCAAGCACATGCTGCAATGGCGCCATATCTGTTTCAATATGATCCATTTCAGCACGAACCACCGTCTGGAAATAAATTCATTGACAACGAAATTGAGCAGCAGCAGGAGCGCAGCGCTACAGATGAAAGGTCAAATGCAGACTAAATTGATCCAAAATCATCACGATCACGTTCACTCCGCATGCCTGAGCCTTTGCCAAAGCGGATAATTTGTAGCAGTGCCGGGAATTTCATGCCATCAAACAGCTTGATTGTTCTATATTTCACATGTTAGCCACTCTTATGAAAACGACCTTAATCACATTGTCAGTACTCATTTTTCTGGCAGCAATCGCCTTGCTGACGGTGGCAACCCGCAGACCTGGAAAAACCGACCACAACATCGATGTCAGCTTTGATGAACTCAAAAACGTGGAACTCAGAAATAGAAGATAGCAATGCCCCCTGACCTCGGCGACGACCGTCTTTTGCAAAAAAAATCGCGCTTCGGGGACTGCACTGCTCGAACCAGATAATTTCTCGGAGCTCTCTCATGGAAGACATCATCCTGCGGCCCATCGGCATCATCCGCTCCCCTTTCACCGACCGGTCCAACATGCCCATCCAGCCCTGCGGGGCGCGTGACGTGCCCGGACAGGTGGAAATCGATGCGAAGCTTACCCCCGGCCTGAAAGACCTGGACGGCTTTTCCCACATTTACCTGCTCTACCACTTTCACATGAGCCAGGGTTTTGATCTGTCCGTGGTCCCGTTCATGGACCCGCAGAGCCGCGGGCTCTTTTCGACCCGCGCGCCAAGGCGCCCCAACCAGATGGGCATGTCCATCGTCCGGCTTGAGCGGATAGAAGGCAATGTGCTGCACATCCTGGATGTGGACGTACTCGACGGCACCCCTCTTCTTGACATCAAACCCTACTTCAGGACTTTCGACGCCTTCCCCGAAGCCATATCGGGCTGGGCCGAGTCCCAGCAGGCTGGGGCGGATCAGGTTCGCTCCGACGAACGTTTCGTAAATCCTTCGACTCACCGCAAATAGCTGTCCGCATCGGGTGTCACACTGAAAATCATCTTGACACAGACGCGATAAAAACAATATTTTTTAGTTTGAAGGGGAGTAGCTCCCAGAGACAAGGTCAACAGCACTGGCGTGAAAATGCCTGGCCTTGTCGTCGGATTCCACCGATGAGCAAGACCTTCAGCATGAAAACCATGCTGGAGGTCTTTTTTTTGGTTCGTCCGGTTAAAGCGTACGTGCTCTTTGAAAATTCACTGTGCATCCCTGAACTTTGAGCCAAAAACGCTGCTAAACGTGCCACATCATCGTCATCGCGTGAAGCCAGGCTCTGCGTGGCTTCTCGCAATGACGAGCCTCGAACGAATTTTCGTAGATCACGACGTCCCGCCCGGAGTAGATTTGTTGCGACTAATAAGGCGATGAACGCCCAAACAAAAAGAACCCCTGGCAGGAATATATTCACGGCCGCAAATCGCATCGCGCGTGCCACCAACCGATTCTGTCCTGATTTTCACCTGAATTTTCCAGCAAGGAGTACCCAACATGCTGCTGCCAATCATTGCCGTCATTGTCGGCCTGCTCATGCTTGTGTGGAGCGCGGACCGCTTCATCGATGGCGCATCCGCCTCCGCTCGCCATTACCACATGCCTCCCCTGCTCATCGGCATGGTCATCGTCGGCTTTGGAACTTCCGCTCCGGAGATGGTCGTTTCCGCCATGTCGGCCACGCAGGGCAATCCCGGTATCGCCGTAGGAAACGCCTATGGCTCCAACATCGCCAACATAGCGCTCATCCTCGGCCTGACCGCGATCATCAAACCCATGGCGGTCCATTCCCGCGTGCTACGCATGGAGCTGCCCATCCTCACCGTTGTAACGGCCCTGGCCGGCTTTCAACTCCTGGACAACCAGATCTCGCGCCTGGATGCCGCAATCCTGCTCCTGGTCTTTGCGGCGCTCATGGCCTGGACCATCCGCCAGGGAATGCGCGGGCAGAAAGACGCGCTCGGCGTTGAGATCGAGCAGGAAATGGCGGACGACGTGATGCCGCTGCACAAGGCGATGGTATGGCTCTTTGTCGGGCTGTGTCTGCTCATTGCCAGTTCACGGATTCTGGTGTGGGGGGCCGTGGAAATCGCCCACGCCATGGGTGTCAGCGACCTGATCATCGGACTGACCATCGTGGCCCTCGGCACATCGCTGCCGGAGCTGGCCTCATCCATCCTTGCCGCGCGCAAAGGCGAGCACGACATCGCCCTGGGCAACATTCTGGGCTCCAATCTGTTCAACACGCTGGCGGTGGTCGGAATCGCGGGGAGCATCTCGCCCATGACGGTCGCCCCTGAAGTCTTCTCGCGCGACATCATGACCATGACGGTCCTGACCGTGTCACTGTTCATCTTCGGCTATGGCTTTCGCAAACCGGGATCAGGCAGGATCAACCGCTTCGAGGGAGCGCTCCTGCTGGCCACCTACATCGGCTATACCGCCTACCTGGCGCGCGGCGTCTTTGCCGGGTGATGCCTGAGGGCACAAGTCCCTGAATTCGAGGCAGAGGCAGGAGATTATCTGGCAGAAAGACTGGAGGATGGGTAATTGGCGCGCCTCTGTTTCTCATGACCGCTCCCCGCAATGGGAGCAGCCCGCATTTGGTATCGGTAAATATTTTTACTTAGGAGGAATATTCAGGAAGACACGTTTTGCATCCATGAAAATCGGACTCAGTGCCCGTGGAGACAAAAACGTGCATGAGATGTCCCGGAACCCGGAGCGCGACCGTCTCGCCCTCCGGAAACGCCGAAACGCAGGGAACCCTGGCATGCAGATGCACTTCGTTTCCCGTCGAATTGTCCGTTACCTGCAGATGAACCAGGGTCGCGCCAGGCAGCAGACGCGTGGCCAAAACCTTTGCCGCAACCACCTGATCGCGGCCAGAGGAGGCAGAGGTGTTTGAAATCTGCACTGCGTCAGGCCTGAACATCAGAGTCACGCGAGTCCCATCCGGCAGGTTTTCGACTTCGACCCCTCCAAGCACGGTCTCGACGCGACCATCGCACACCGTTCCATGGAGCGTATTCACCTCACTGAAGAAGGTGGCCACGAAAGGCGTGGACGGACGCGAATAGAGCTCCACCGGAGTCCCGGTCTGCACTACCCGACCTTCACGCAGCAGCACGATCCGGTCGCCCATGAACATGGCCTCCTCGGGATCGTGTGTGACCATGACGGTGGCGACCCCGCTTTCTTTAAGCACATGCAGGGTCTGATCCCTGATCTGGACCCGCAGACGTGCGTCCAGGCTGGAAAAGGGCTCATCGAGGAGCATGATGCGCGGGTCAGGGGCCAACGCCCGGGCCAGGGCCACGCGCTGCTGCTGGCCTCCGGACAGCTCGTGGGGGTAGACCCCGGCGTGATCCTGCATGTTCACCCGGCTCAATGCGGCGAGAGCCTTGGAGCGTCGCAGCCCCGGGTCCTTCATGCCGATCAGCCCGAACATGGCATTTTCAAGGACCGTAAGGTGCGGAAAAAGCGCCAAATCCTGAAAGACAAACCCTACGCCGCGCTGCTCGGGCAAGAGCTGCTGACGGCCATCGGCCATAATCCGTCCATCGAGGAGGATGCGTCCGGATTGGACGTCCTCAAGCCCGGCGATAAGCCGCAGCAAGGTCGTCTTTCCGCACCCCGAAGGCCCGAGAAGACAGAGTACCTCACCGGGATGCACTTCCAGGCTGATGCTGTGCAGGACGGTCCTGGCGCTAAAATGATGTTCCAGTTTTTCAATCAAAAGAGACATATGCGTTCCTTTTCACTGCGACGTATTCCGGCCAGGGCGCGACCGGGCGATGAGCGTGCTGGCCAGAATGACTGGGATGATCCCGGCGGCGACGATGGCCAGGGACGAACTGGACGATTCCTTGAGCAGTCCGTCGGAAGCCAATTCATAAGACCGCAAGGCTAAGGTGTTCAATCCGAAGGGACGCATCATCAGCGTCGCGGGCAATTCCTTCATCACGTCCACAAACACCAGCACCCCGGCCGTGAACAGGCTTCCCTTCATGATCGGACCATGCACCCTGCGCAAGGTCTGCGTTGCGGACAGGCCCAGAGTCCTGGCCGCTCCGTCCATGCTGGGGGTCACCTTCTGCAGGCTGGCCTCGACGGTATTGGTCGATATGGCCAAAAATCGGATCAAGTAGGCAAAGACAAGAGCCGTCCAGGTTCCGGTCAGCAGCAACCCGGTCGAAACTCCGAACAGATTCATGGCAATGCGATCAAGCGTGTTGTCCACGAAAGTCAGCGGCAACATGACTCCAAGGGCGATGACCGCTCCAGGGATCGCGTAGCCGAGGGACGCCGTCTGTACGGCAAAAGAGGTCAGCCTGCCTGGTGAAAGCCGACGCCCGTATGCCAGAATGACCGCCACCGCCACGGCAAGGACGGCGCTTATACCGGCCAGGGCCAGGGTGTTGCGGGCCATGACAAAAAAACGCGCGTCCACCGAAGCCCATGTCTGCCAGGTCCACAGGGCCATGGCGGCCACCGGGATGAAAAAGCCGAACAGTACGGGGATGAAGCAGGCACAAAAAGCAAGGGTCGCCCTGGGGCGGGACAGGCGGTAGCGACGGATCTGGCGATAATACCCAGTGGTGTGGCTGACCCGTCCGCGTCTGGAGCACTTCTCCATAAGAATCAGGGCCAGGATGAAAATCATGAGCACCGACCCGAGCTGTGCCGCCACTGCTGGCTGGCCTTGACCGAGCCAAGTGCGGTAGATCCCGGTCACGAAGGTATCTACCGCCAAAAAGCTGACCAGACCGAAGTCGTTGAGCGTCTCCATAAGCACAAGCGCCACACCGCCGGCCACGGCAGGCCTGGCCAGAGGCAGGGCCACATGCAAAAAAGTGCCCCACGCCCCATGCCCCAGGGTCCTGCCGGCATCAAGCACGCATACGGACTGTTCAAGGAATGCGGCCCGGGCAAGAAGGTAGACATAGGGATAGAAGACCAGAGTCATCATGAGCATCGCGCCGGGCAGGGAACGTATCTGCGGAAACCAGTACTCCGCCGCGGACCGCCACCCGAAGCTGTCGCGCAGAAACGATTGAACCGGGCCGCCGTATTCCAGCAGCCCGGTATAGGTGAACGCGATGACATAGGCAGGAATGGCCAGGGGAATGATCAGGCTCCATTCAAAAAAACGCCGCATCGGAAAGTTGGTCATGCACACAAGCCAGGCCGTCCCGACGCCCAGAACCATGGTTCCCGCGCCGACCCCGAGCATCAAGGCGAGAGAATTGAAGACGTAGTGCGGCAGCACCGTGGATGCCAGATGCTGCCACACGTCGAGCGACGGGGTGAACAGGAAGGCCGCGATCACAATAATTGGGACGGCAGCCAGGGCCGCAATGCCCACAACCGTTACCTTCCAGAAATTCACCATCCGCTCCTTTGCTACTTCCAACCGCCGCGATCCATGGCTCGGACTGCCTCCGCATTGAACTTCTCGATGTTCGACAAGTTCAGGTCATCGGCCTTGAAATCCCCCATCTCGGCAACAACGCCGCTGGCCTTGACGCCGGGGTTGACGGGGTATTCATTATTTTCCCGCGCATAAATCTCCTGCGCGATTTCACCAGAGAGAAATTCGAGCAGCTTGACCGCTTCCGGGATGTTGCGAGCGCTCTGGGTCACGCCTGCCCCACTCAAGTTCATGTGCGCTCCGCGATCATTCTGATTGGGCCACAGCACCTGCACGGCTTCGGTCACTTTTCTGTCCTCGGGTTTTTCCGAAGCAAGAAGCCGCGCAAAATAATAGCTGTTGGCCACAGCCACCGCGCACTCTCCGGAAGCCACAGCCTTGATCTGAGCCGTATCGTTGTCCTGAGGCTTGCGCGCGAAGTTGTTCACAAATGCCTTGATCCACGCTTCGGTCTTCTCCACGCCGTGATGGGCGATAAAGGACGCGACCAGGGACTGGTTGTATATATTTGAAGAACTGCGCACGCAAATCACCTTGCCGAGTTCTGGATCTGCCAGGGCCTCGTAGGTGCCGATCCTTTCGGGGGCAATGCGCTGCGGATCGTAATAGATGACGCGGGCCCGGGCGGAAAGACCGTACCAGTACCCCTCAACGTCCCGGTAGGACTCTTCGATATTCCCGGTCAAAATCTCCGAAGCCACAGGCTGCAACACGCCCGCCTGTTTGGCGGCGACCAGGTTCCCCACATCGACGGTGATCAGCACGTCAGCGGGGCTGTTGCGGCCCTCGCCACGCAGGCGCTCCAACAATGCTGGCCCCTCACCCGTCAGCAATTTATACGAAATCCCTGTCTGGCTGGAGAATTTGTCCAGCAAGGGCTTGATCAGATGCTCCTGGCGGGCGGAATACACGTTCACCTCAGCCGCGAAGGACTGCCCAAGGAAGCCGAACGTTACAACCAGCGCGACAACAAGTGTTCCAAAAAAAGTTTTATTCGATGAATTTTTCATTCGAAAAAAGACCTCCATATAGATCAATTTGTTAAAATTAAAAGTCAATAATGAGACAGCATACTTCCTGAGCAACATCGACAAGGACACAAAACTCATCAATACCAAACCATAAACCACAACAATCACTACAAAAAAATAAAATCCCAGTTCTTTGAAAGAACCCCCGAAGACATAAAGGGGCCCCTAAAAAACAATCTATAGTTTTTAAGTCCGAATTGGCAAGCATTATTTGACGCATCTAATAAAAAAGAGCGTCATGACAACATCTCCGATTTCCCGGTTGCCCGACGAAGACCGAACGGTCATGGCGAAATCATGAAATTTTCAAAACCGGAAGGGGCAGGGATATCGGAGTCGTCGCCGACTTGCCAGGGGCTCCAGACAATCGCGAGCAACCGGACTCAGAACTTCTCGGATGCATCAATCATTGGATTCGCGCTTGAGTGTTTCATGCGGTCGCTCATAAGAACGATCCTGTTGCAGGCCAGGGTAGCCTTTTACATCTTTTCCCAGACTTTCGAGAACAGGTCCTTTTTGAGAAAAGCCCGATCATCTCTGGTGTCCGATTGATCCAAAGCACGGAGCAGGCGGATGACCCTTTTTGGTTGCCAGATGCGCCACATGACTCACACTCGCCCAAAATGCTTGCGATTCAGGATGAACATCAGCCAGACGGTCAAAAGCTGAATAGCCGCCGCCAGAGCTGAGATGGTCCAGTATCCAAGCGAAAATTTGGCGATCAGCCCTGCGTCCACAAGGCCCCGGTTGAGCCAGAAATGGATCATGACCGCCAGGGCAACGCCCGGACAGACCAGGGCGTAGGAGCCCGGGGACACCTCGTGCCCGGTAACGAACCTGGAGACATAGCCCAGACGGCTCAAGACGAGCCCGGTCAAAAGGGCAAAGAGCAGTTGGGCCGAAAGGTACTGCGACAGCAGCATCAGCCGCTCGGCCCCGCCGCTGGTCAGCCCGAAATGCTCGTTGAGACCGTGGCTCTGACGCAGGGACAGGATGCCGATGATGGTCAGCAGCGGGATGAAGATCGAAAAGGTCGGGGCCGTCTCAATGTTGGCCCCGTTCTCCACCAGAGAGCGGACACCGAGGACCAGGGCGATGGCCGCGATCAGCACGGAGGCGATGAGGAAAAACGTCGACAGCACCAGGCCCGCGCCAGCCACCAGCGGCGTCGCGGACAACCCCGCCGGGGCCGCCAGTCCGACGCCGATCATGGCCAGGGCAAAGGCCGGCAAGGCCTGAGCGAAGGAATTGTTGCTGACGCAGCTGAAACCGCCCGCCGTCAGCACCCGGCCCAGGAACCTGCCGAGCATGCGAAAAGCCATCACGCCAATGGCCAGAAAGGCCAGAATCGCAATGGGAAAAAGATACTCAACGACGATCCAAAGGCGCGGCACGAAGACCATGCCAAGAATGAAACAGACATTGACGCTCATGGCCAGGGCGAGCGGCATGGCCAGCACCTGCGATTCGCCGTTGGATGCGGACAGCTGGTCATAGGCCGGCGTCTCTTTCCAGCGCCGGAATTGGCCCAGATTCCAGACCAGATATCTGAGGTTCAAAAATGCGTAAAAGGCGATCCCGGCAAGCGCCAGAATGATCATGACGCGGCTCATCACTCCGCCTGCGGTAAACGCGGCGATAATATCCTCGAACACGGGAACCGGACGACCGGGATGACTTGTCCAGTGCATGAGCCACATGAAAAACGTCACACACAGGCCTCCAGAACCAAGAGAAACCAGAAAATACAATGGAGCGTAGTTGTCCGAGGGCTTGCCAGTGCTGACGTTCATTGTTCTCTCCTTTGCAGTAAATATATCCATCCTTGCATTTGCGATATGGAATTCGCATTGCGCAGGGCTCAAGAATAAAAAACGGCGCCCGATGATCAGACGCCGCTCATAATGATGCCACTGCAAAAAGTCGCGAAAGATCCTGAGTGTCATACCCGCGAACGTATGCCCAGCATGGGTAGGCGGGCCATGTCGGGCAATGGCGCGAAATCCATTCTTTCCAGGCATGGATCCCCTTCTTCAAGGGGATGACGACTTTTTGCAGCGACGTCCCATAATGCGCGACAAAACTCTAGTCGAAAGCTTTGTCAACAGTCCAGACTTCCCAGACCTTGCCGACCAATCCCGGCCCGGGCTTCAGCACCTGCTTGCCTGGCCTCCAGCCCGAAGGCGTGGCCTCGGTGCCCTTGCTCTCGCGTACGAGCTGAAAAGCCTGGATTTGACGCAGAGTCTCCGTGACGTTGCGCCCCACAGGAGGCGCCAGCACTTCAAAGCCCTGAACTATTCCATCCGGATCGATCAAAAAACGTCCCCGGACGTCAACGCCCCCCGCTTCATCATAAATCCCGTACATTTTGCCAACATTTCCCCCTCCATCGGTGAGCATGGGGAATGGTATGGTTTTGGCCGTGACCATTTTGGACAATTCGTCGTCAACCCACATTTTGTGTACAAACATGCTGTCCGTACTCATGGACAGGACCTGAACGCCAAGCTTCGCGAACTCATCATGCTTCTCGGCGACCGCCGAGATTTCAGTGGCTCAGACAAAGGTGAAATCACCGGGATAAAAGCAGAGTACAACCCATTTTCCGAGATAATCAGAGAGTTTGATTGAAGTGAATTTTCCGTTGAAATAGGCCGGTGCTGTAAAGTCCGGAGCTTTTTTACCAATCTGGATCATGGGACGAACTCCTTGGGATACTGGTGCATTATGCGTCGGATCTTCCGGCGCTTGCTCTTCGACTTCCGCTACGGGACGAGTGCAACTTACTTCCAATTCTTCTTCCATAGGCCCTCCAAATACAAGATTAATTGGTAATAATAGCCTAAATCTATAAACTACCTCATAACCCATAGGCGAAGTCCGGGCAAGATAAGACGAAATTTCAGTGAGTTCCACTTTTTTGGTCGGAAAAGGAAACGACAGGAGGCGGTCTGGTCGGCGCATAAAAAAAGGCCCTGCCGCATATTTGCGTGCAAGGCCCGGTTCACATCCAGTAAGAGTATCCGGCTAAGTCATCATGGCGTCGTACCGCGATCGTTCGTCAGGCATAAAGGCCCAAAAACGGGGTTTTCACCACCGCACGCAGCAGGCTTGCTGGTGCGCTCGGCGACTATCGCTGGCCCAAAATCAAGCTTGAGCCTGTCTGGCCTGCCGCTCCAGTTCCATCTTGAAAGACGGATCAAGCTTCATCTGACGAGCCAGTTCGTCCAGATAGGCACGCTCCATAAAATTCTCCTCGTCGACCATCAACAGGCTGGCCAGATACATTTCAGCGGCAATCTCCGGCGTTGTGGCCGATGTCGCGACTTCCGCCGGGTCCATGGGTTTACGCAGTTCCTGGTCAACCCAGATCTGCAGTTCCCGGTCATCGGTCAACTGCGCGATACTCTGGTCGATCAATTGCCGCTCACGATCGTCAATATGACCGTCTGCCTTTGCAGCCGCGATGATCGCCCGAAGAACCGCCTTTCCATGAAATTCGGCTTCAAGGGCGGGAACCCTGTCAGCCGTCCGGGGCTGCGGCAATTGGGCAGCGGAGGCATTGTTTTGCTGCCAAGTATTAAAGGCCTTGTAGGCCACCACGCCAAGTGCCGCCAGGCCACCGTATTTTAACGCCGACCCTCCGATTTTCCGCGCCTTTTTGCTTCCCATGAGCACACCGATCGTGCCAGCGGCCAACGCACCGCCTCCCATGCCCGTAAGCAGTGAGCCCAAGGGGTTCCCCTGCGCCTGGGTATTCACTTGATTTCCAGCGTTTTGCATTGCGCCGGAACCGGACTTCAGCATCTGGTCAAGAAGGTTCATGATACTCATAACATAACTCCTTATAAAGTGAAGTTAAAATTCAAGGATAATAGATCTAAAAATAATCATTGATCCGTATTACAATAGAAAAAAAAACATAATATCACAATTTTTTAATATCATGACGCCACTGCAAAAAGTCGCGAAAGAACCTGAGTGTCATTCCCGCGAAGGCGGGCCATGTCGGGCAATGGCGCGAAATCCACTCTTTTCAGATAGTTAAAAAAGGCATGGATCCCCTTCTTCAAGGGGATGACGACTTTTTGCAGTGACGTCATATCATGACATATATTTTTAAATCTACATGGCATATTATAACCTTGGATGCAAATGACGTTGAAATAACGCCCATGTTACAGACACAGCGGTAAAAACTACCAGCACACTCAGGGCAATGGACATTCCATATGATCCGGTAGCGTCAGCTATTATGCCGCCCAGCGGAGGACCAATGAGCGCCGCCAGGCCATACCAAAGGAAGCAGATGGGATACAGCCTGGGAAAGAGTCCTATCCCGAACATCTCCACCACCGAAGACGCATAGACCACAAAGCATCCGCCGAACCCAATGCCCGTAAGCAGCACGGCGGCAAGCACAAGGACCGGTACGGGCGGAAGCAGGAAGAGGAGCAAGCTGAGGCACAGGAAAACCTGGGAGAGAAAGACGGTCGGTCGCGAGCCGAACCGGTCATGCACCTGGCCCCAGCCGATCCGGCCGATGGCGTTGCCAAGAGCAAAGACCGATATGGCCACAGTGGCGGTCGAACTCCCAAGCCCCAGGGACAAGGCCATGGGTTTGAGGTTGCCCACCACAAGCAGGCCGGCGAAGGTTCCGCAGAAAATGCCCATACACAGGAGCAGAAAATTGCGCGACGTGAGTGCTCCGGAGGGAACCTTTGTCTGGCGCTCTGACGCCTGCGACGCCCCGGAACGGGCGCCGTGCGGCGGTTCGCGCAAGAGCAGCGCGCTGCAGGCAGCCACAAGCCCGCAGCCAAGGCCGATGAAGCGGAAAACACGCATGACGTCCAGGCCGAGATCGACGAGTAAGTGCTCGGCCACGAAGCTTAAAAGTATGGCACCGGCTCCAAAACCGGCCACAGACACACCGGTCACGAGCCCCTTCTTGTCAGGAAACCATTGCATGGCCACAGTCAGAGGGCAGATATAGCCGAATCCGATCCCTGCGCCTGTGACCAGGCTCAGACTGATGAGCAGGAAGAAGAAATCTCCCTTGGAAAAGGAAGCCAGCACATAACCCGTGGCAAAGAGCGCCGCGCCGATGAGCGCCGTAAAGCGCGCGCCCCTTCTCTGCATGAATCTCCCGGCAGGGATCATGACACTGGTAAAGACCGCGATGGTGGCTCCGAAAATCAGCCCGCACTGGCTGCTGGTCAGTCCATAACCTGATCTCAACAGCGGAACAAACTCACTCCAGGCATAAATTCCGCCGAGTATCATCTGCATCAGGCACCCGGCACCCAGAACAGCCCATTTCATCGTGCTTCCAGCCGGACGCCCTTCAAGACATCAAGCACTTCCCCGATGCGACATGCGCTCTCCAGAGGGTGCCGCAGGTGCTTGTCGCGCTCAATGGTGTACTCAATCCGCCGCCCGTCGCGCTCCCCGATCAGATAGCCCGCAGCGCGCAACTCGGCGACGATGCGTTGAACCGCTCGTTCCGTGATGCCGACCTCGTGCGCGACATCCCGCATGCGCATGCTTGGATCCCTGGACAGACAGAGTAGAACATGTGTGTGATTGGTCAGAAAAGTCCACATGGACTCGTGAGGAGTGGAAGTCATGCCGGTCTCTCTTTAAAAAAAAATGAATTTCCTGGGGCTCTAAACAAGGCCTATGCGCAAATTAATTCACGAAAAAAAGTTCGTGAATCCAGCAGCTCAATGCTCATCAATTTCTTTCGTGTCAAGGGCGAAAGTGCTTGAGACGAGACTGCGCGTGCGACATGACATTGCCTGGCGGCCTGAAGCAGGCCGGCGTTGCGTTCGGCTTGAGCAGTCGATCTTCCGGCCCCCTCAGGCTTTTACCGCCCAAGTTTTCCGAATGGGTGCCGGATTCAAACTGGAAGCCGCGCGTCAGGGATACGCAAGCATCGCGACCATAAAACCAGTTCCGCAAAGCCGCTCCTTGACCAAGAAGGGTCAGTCATTCCACAATGGAGGCTTTGCACCACTTTTTTTCGCAACGGAGACCGCCTTGCTCAAAACCGCCGCCGTCAAGATCACCCTCGACGAGCCCAGGAAAAAAATTCTGGATACGATCGCCTGCCTGAAAAGCTACGGTACCAGCCGGGTTCATCTCATCCACATCCGCACCAAGTCCAGATACATATACATGGAGAAGGCCGAAGCCATGCTCGGGGAAATTGCCGCAGAGGCAACCGCCATGGGCTTCGAGACAGAGTTCCACATCCGTACCGGGCACGCGCCCTCCATGTTCGTGGACACGGCCCTGGACCTCGGGGCGGACTATCTCTGCCTGCACTGGCGGCCCAAGGGGCTGCTGCGGCAGGCTCTGCTGGGCAGCATCGACTCGGACATCCTGCGCATCAGCAACCTGCCCGTATTCATCCACAAACCGAGACTGTTCGGATCCGCGGCCCAGCTTGACAGGGTCCTGTACGCGACGGACTTCACTTCCACCGATGCGGCGGCCATGCCCTATCTCGTGGACAGCCGGTTCAAGGCCAAGACTCTCATTCTGCTCAACGTCCGCGACCGCGCCCCGGACCCGGTCACGGACACGGCGTTGCGGGAGAGCGTGCTGGGCAACCTTCAGTATCTGGCAGACCAGTGCCGCCACGCCTACGACCAGGTCGAAATCATCCAGTCCATCGGCATGGTCAGAAGGGAAATCACCAGACAAGCCAAGGCCGTCAACGCAGACCTGCTGGTGGTCGGCAGATCGGAAAAACCCGATGCCGTGGCCCGATTCATAGGCTCCACGGCCGAGATCCTCCCCCACAAGACCCGCTGCAGCGTCTTCATCATCCCGAGCATCTGCTCCCTGGACGCCTCCCCGGACAAACAAGACAAGGAACGCTGCCCGTCATGAATGTGAAGAACAATCTCGTTTTCGCCGTATCCCTGCTCATCGTGCTGTTGCTCTCGCTCGTGGGCGTCGTGTCCCCGGAAGGCCTGGACAGGTGGTCCAAGGCCCTGCACAGCTCCATCATCCGCAATTTCGGATGGTCGTATCTGCTCTCAAGCTTCCTGTTCCTCGTCTTCAGCCTGTACATGGCCTTCAGCCGCTACGGGGAAATCAAACTCGGCGGAGACCACGAAAAGCCCCGCTTCTCCTATTTCGGCTGGTTCAGCATGCTCTTTGCGGCGGGCATGGGCATTGGCCTGATCTTCTGGGGCGTGGCCGAACCCATGAGCCACTATCTCAATCCGCCAGGCTACATCCAGGCGGCCTCGCCGGAGGCGGCCAAGTTCGCCATGCGCTACAGCTTCTTCCACTGGGGCATCCACCCATGGGCCATCTACATTGTCATGAGCCTGTCCATCGCCTACTTCTCCTTCAGACGCGGCATGCCTCCCCTCATCTCGAGCTGCTTCTACCCGCTCATCGGAGAGCGCATCCATGGTCCCGCAGGGTACTTCATCGACATCCTGGCAGTCTTCGCCACGGTTTTTGGCATCGTCACCTCCCTGGGACTCGGGGCCATGCAGATCAACAGCGGGCTGGCATCCATACTGCCCATCGAGGCCAGTTTCACCAGCACCCTGGTCATCATCGCCACGGTCACGGTCCTGTTCATCATCTCCAGCATGACCGGCCTGGACCGGGGCATCCAGGTGCTGAGCAAGGCCAACATCATGCTGGCCCTGACCATACTTGGCTTCATGTTCCTGGCAGGACCGACCAACAAGGTGCTGAACATCTTCATCAGCACCCTCGCCGACTATGCCTCCAACCTGTTCACCTTGAGCCTGTCCACCAACCCTTTCCGGGGCGCGGAGTGGACCCAGGACTGGACCCTCTTCTACTGGGCATGGTGGATTTCCTGGTCCCCGTTCGTGGGCCTCTTCGTGGCCAGCATCTCCCGCGGCAGGACCATCCGGGAATTCGTGACCGGAGCGCTGATCGTGCCGGCCCTGCTGACCTTCCTGTGGTTCAGCGTTTTCGGGGGCGCCGCCTTTCACCTGGAACTGGAAAAGGGGGTGGATATCGCCTCTGTGGTAGCTGCGGACATCTCCACGGGCCTGTTCAAGCTCTATGCCCACTACCCCTTAAGCGGCGTGCTGACGGCCCTGACCGTCCTGCTGCTGGTGGTCTTCTTCGTCACCTCGGCGGACTCGGCCACCTTTGTGCTGAGCATGATGACCTCCGGCGGCCAGGAAAACCCGCCCGGGAGCAAGAAGCTGATCTGGGGACTGACCATCTCCACCACGGCCGCCATCCTCCTCTTCTCCGGGGGTCTGGAGGGTTTGCAGCGCATGGCCATCGCCGCGGCCCTGCCCTTCTCGGGCATCATGCTTCTGCTGTGCCTCTGCCTGCTCAAGGGCGTACGCTACGAATTCCGGCACGAACGCGGCGCGCAGAGCCAACCGGCACAGGCCAAGGCACGCTGCGAATCCTAGCCTCCACCTGCGAGGCCATGCCTGCCCTGAATACCCTGGTCACGGCATTGAATACGGTTTTTCAACCAAACAGACTTATCGGAAAATGACTCATATTTCCGTTTCGATTCAACCGGAATCAGTGGCATCGCGCAAACAGCTTCAGAAAGTGCCGCTGTCTGCACTCCTGCGCCACCATTTCTCAAGAGAAATTATGGGCAGAACGCAAAATCCCGTCAGGATCGCCACCAGCCAGGAGCGGGCGTCCAGGGCCACCGAGCCGAACAGAGTCTGCAGGGGCGGCAGGTACATGAAGCAGAGGTGGAACAGCAGCAGAACGCCAGTGCTGATGAAGATCACAGGGTTGGAAAACACACCCTGGGCAAAGATGGACTCGCGCAGGGAACGGCAGTTGAGCAGGTAGAAGATCTGCGAGAACGTGACCACGGTCACGCAGGTTGTCTGCGCCTCGGCCAGGGCGAGCGCGTGTACGGCTGCCGTGACCGGCAGGTCGCCGACCATGCGAAAGTAATCCCAGAGGAACAGTCCGCAGCCGCCGGCGGTCATGATCGTGGCGACGATGACGAGCCTGTAGAGGATGAACCAGGAAAATATCGGCTCGTCCGGCGAGCGCGGCTGGCGCTTCATGGCGTTGGGTTCGAGGGGCTCGAAGGCCAGGGGCACCGAGAGGGTGATGCTGGCCACCAGGTTGATCCACAGGATCTGGATCGGCGACATGGCCATGAGCAGGACGCTCCTGCCGTCGACGGTGACCGTGGGGAAAAAGAACATGGCCACGCCCAGAATGGCGGCCAGGGCCAGATTGGTGGGCAGGATGAAGGCCAGGGACTTGATCAGGTTGTCGTAGACCCGGCGGCCCTCCTCCACGGCCGCGGCGATGGAGGCGAAGTTGTCGTCCATGAGCACCACCTTGGCTGCCTCCTTGGAAACCGAGGTGCCGGTGATGCCCATGGCCACGCCGATGTCGGCCCGCTTCAGAGCCGGGGCGTCATTGACGCCGTCGCCGGTCATGGCGACCACGTCGCCCATGTCCTGGAGCACCTCCACCAGCCGCAGCTTGTGCTCGGGCGCCACCCTGGCAAAGACGTTGGTATTCCTGGCCGCGTCCCGGAACTCTTCGTCGGTCAGCCCATCCAGATCCTTGCCGCGCAGCGCCCGTGCTTCGGGCTCGAGCAGGCCCAGCTCACGGCCGATGGCCTCGGCGGTCACGGGATGATCGCCGGTGATCATCTTTACGGTAATGCCGGCGCGATGGCAGACGCGGATGGCGTCGATGGCCTCGCTGCGCGGCGGGTCGATCATGCCGGCCATGCCGACAAAGGTGAAACCGCCCTGCTCTTCCCCGTCTTCCAGGCGGTCCTCGGACGCGCCTTCCTTGCGGGCGAAAGCGATGAGCCGCATCCCCTGCCGGGCATAGGTCTCGATGGCGTCGGCAATGCGCTGACGGCCCGCGTCATCCAGGAGGCAGCGCTGCATGACCGTCTCGGGCGCGCCTTTGAGCAAAATCAGTGACCGGCCGTTCATGCGGTGCAGGGTGGCCATGAACTGGGTCTCGGACTCGAAGGGGATCACGTCCAGGCGGGGGAACCGTTCGCGCAATTCTTCGGCGTCCAGGCCGCCCTTGCGAGCCGCCACCACCAGCGCCGCCTCGGTGGGGTCGCCGGTGGGAACCCAGGCCTGCCCGTCCTGGCGGACGGCGGCATCATTGCACAGAGCCGCCAGGGTCAACAGATCCTCCAGACCCCGGGGCAGCTCCGCCAAGCGCACGCCGTCATGCTCGATTTCGCCGACAGGGTTGTAGCCGACCCCGGAGAGGCGGTACCCGTGCCCGTCCATCCAGGCCACCTGCACCGTCATTTCGTTGCGGGTCAGGGTGCCGGTCTTGTCGGAGCAGATGACCGAGGTGGCGCCCAAGGTTTCCACCGCCGGCAGGTGCCGGACCACGGCGTGACGGTTGGCCATACGGCGGACGCCAATGGCCAGGGCGATGGTGATGACGGCCGGCAGGCCCTCGGGAATGGCCGCCACCGCCAGGGCCACGGCCACCATGAGCGCATCGCCAAGGGACGCGTCTTTGACCATCACGCCAAAAGCGATGAAAATCACCACGGCCACCACGACGGCCACCGTGATGCCGGCACTGACCTTGGCCAGCTGTTTGGTCAGCGGGGTCTCCAGCTGCACCGTCTGACCGAGCATTTCATTGATGCGCCCCAGTTCCGTGGAACTGCCGGTATGCACCACCACTCCCGTCGCCGTGCCCTGCATGACCATGGTGCCGTTGTACGCCATGCACAGCCGGTCCCCCAGGGGGGCGTCCTCGGCGGCCGGCCCCGTATGCTTGGCCGACGGCAGGGACTCGCCGGTCAGGGCCGCCTCCTCCACCAGAAAATTCTTGGTCCGGATCAGGCGCAGGTCCGCCGGTACCCGGTCGCCGCTCTGCATGGTCACCAGGTCGCCGGGCACCAGCTGCCGGGCGAGCACCGTCACGGGGGCGCCATCCCGCAGGACCGTGGTGGATTCGGGCACCATGGTCGCCAGCTCCTCGATGGCCTTGCCGGCCCGGTACTCCTGGATGAAGCCAATGATTGAATTGATGATGACCGCGCCGAAAACGACCGCCGAATCGGTGGGCCTGTTCAGAAGCACGGCAATGCAGCCCGCGGCGATGAGCAACCAGCCGATGGGGTTGTTCACCTGCCGCCAGAAAATGCGCCAGGGACTGTCTCCGCCCTGGCGGGGCAGCTCGTTGGGACCCACGGCTTCGAGTCGCCGAGCCGCTTCCGCTTGGCCGAGGCCTGTCTGCGAAGATTCCAGGTCGGCCAGCACCTCGTCTGCGGAACGCGCATGCCATGCTTGTTTTTCGAACATATGGATACTCCCTTCGTTGTCTTTATTTCATCCGGAACTTTTCACCGAGGCCAGGCCGGGACGCTAAACCGCTGTGCATTCCGTCAGGTCGCAGCGATGTCGCACCCACCCTAAAATCTTCCAGGACCCAAGGCCGGGAGACATCATCCCGGCAACTCAACGATGCCTGGAGTCCGGGAAAAACGCCAGCGGCATCATCTCCTCAGGACGGCATCTCTCCAAACAAACCGAGCAGTCTGAACCCGTCGCGAAAAAGCAACAGCGCCAGAGCGATCAGCACGACGCCGATCAGGCGCATGGTCCGGACATACACCTTGCCCCTGAAGAATGATCTGGATCTTCCGACAAGGATGGCCAGCGCGATCTTAGATCCGATGAGACAGGCGTAGAAGCCCGCGACAAACGCCGCCGGAGCCAGAAGATTTGCGTCCAGGGCCTTTGTCATGGTCGGCGCCCCCACGCTGAACCAGAAAAGATAGGGGTGGGGGCTCAGCATGTTGGCCAGAACGCCTTTCCGCAGCGATCGGTTTCGCGCATCCCCAAGCTCGAGGTCGAACCCCCTGGTACGCACGCTTTCATACCCCATGGACAGGATGAAAACGCCCCCCGCAATGGAGATGAGACCCAATATGCCATGGAAGGCCGAGAGCGTCGAAAGAACGAAAAGCGTCAAAAGGATGATGGGAAAATCGGTAACGATGGGAGCAAAGGCAACCCGGACTCCGGACCGGGTACCGTGCCTAAGCGTTTCCGAGATGACCAGCGTGAGCAGCGGCCCAGGCGCGAAGCCCGCAGAAAGCCCCAGAACGGCTCCAAGAGTCAGAAAATAACCCATGTCGGACCTGCGGAAAAGGAGGATGGCCTGGTCACGGCAGCACGCAACGGGCCACAGGCCTGGAAGCCTGAAGACATAGTTCGCATCCTTGAAAGACACAAGTTGAAGGGCGGCCCTGCCAGACCCTTGCGTCGCAGTGCCGCCATGCGCCCCGAGCGGCCTGGATTGCCGTCAGGGCGCCGGAACCTCGGGTGTTTTCAGCAGAAATGCACGGAAAAAGTTTCGTCCTGGTCATTGGGCTTCATCTCGTAGCGACCGCGCATGACCACCGCCAGCCCTACCGCCGCTCCGGCACGGACCGCCTCGTCCACAAGGCCCTCAAGCTGGTCATCCGGACAGTCCGCATTGACATGCAGCCCCACGGTTTCGTCCGTGTCCGAAAACTGCAGCAAAAAAGCATTGTGTTCGACAAACACCAGATCCTCATAAGCATACGTAAGTCCAAGCCCCATGGCGGCAAGCATGTCCTTGACCAGGCCGAGCGGTCGTTTAGCCATATGTCCTCCCTGAGATTCATGATGATGGTTGATCTCGTGTGCGATTACGGAGTGCCTCTTCCGGAATCGTGCCAACTCCGCCAACCTGGACAAAGATCGAAGACGTATGCCGCAAAATGCCATATTTCAGGATCTTAGACTCTCAAGACGGCAGCAGGAAAAGAACAAGGGCAGTTGGATGTAACGACAATCTACATGTTTCAGAAACGAAAGTGTCAGCAGAGCCAAAAATGTGGACAATCGCAATATGCGACAATTGGAGAAACCTGTCGTCAAGCCGTCACGTTCCTGTGACTGAGCAGCCATAGACGGAATCCAGGATGAAACTCCACTTCCACAAGGCCCTTCGATATCCCTGGCACGTTCTTCAATTAACGAGGGGCTGAGCATCCGCCCTTTGCGTACGGACAATCCCCGCCACAACCAGATGGCCCACGTGTGACGCGACGCCTGAAGACACGTAAACCCTCCTCCGTGACACGTAACCACAAACCCTGCACAGGTTGCCTGCTTGCAACCTGAGAGCGGATCCAGATGCTCAAAAAACATAATAAAATCGGCATTATCAGCGCCCTTGGAACCTCGCAGACCATTGCTTGGGCTTCCAGCTACTACCTGCCTGCCGTCTTGGCGGCTCCTGCAGCCAAAGACATGGGGATCTCTCCTGTCTGGTTCTATTCGGCATTTTCCGCCGCGCTTGTAATATCCGCCATGGTCGGCCCGTGGGGAGGAGCCAGGATAGATCGTCTGGGCGGAAGGGGGATGTTGATGGGCTCCAATCTTGTTTTTGCTGCAGGCCTTTGCCTGCTCGGCGTGAGCGAAGGAGCAGCGGCCCTCTTTGCAGCCTGGGCAATCCTCGGCGTGGGCATGGGGATCGGCCTTTACGACTCCGCCTTTGCAGCGCTGACCGCAATCCACAACCACGAAGCGCGAAACTCGATCACCGGCATCACGCTCATCGCAGGGTTTGCCTCCACTGTCGGCTGGCCCCTTTCGAGTCTGATGGAGACACACTTCGGCTGGCGCGAGGCATGTCTTGGGTGGGCGCTGTTGCATCTTTTCCTTGCCCTGCCGCTCAATGCACTGTTGCCGGCCGGTCTGCATCCCATAACCAGGACAGAGTCGGAAGCGACCCATTTCACGGCACCGTGCGAACCAAAGTTCATTCAGCTCGCACTCCTGGGGTTCGTGTTCGCGGTGACATGGTTTACCAGCACCGCCATGGCAGTTCACCTGCCACGCCTGCTCGAGATGGCGGGCGCCACAAGCGTAGCCGCTGTGGCCGCAGGAGCATTGATAGGGCCGGCGCAGGTCTGCGCCAGAATTTTTGAATTTGCACTGCTGCGAAACGCAAATCCCCTGATTTCGACCAGACTGGCCATACTCGCTCATCCGCTGGGTGCGGGCATCCTGGTATTCCTGGGCGGACCGGCCGCAATAGCTTTCGTGCTTCTGCATGGAGCAGGAAACGGCATCATGACCATCGCCAAAGGGACTTTGCCGCTCACCCTCTTCGGACCGGCGGGGTATGGCCTGCGACAAGGAATCATCAGCCTTCCCGCACGTTCTCTCCAAGCGTTCGCGCCGCTGATATTCGGCGTTGTCCTCGAACTGCATGGCAAGAATGCAATTTGGCTTACAGTGGCACTCGGTCTGGCCGCTTTTGCAGCGCTCATGACGCTACGAATAAGAACTGCTGCATGAGCTTGACTGCGGACCGGACCGGCAAGCTCCCTGGCTGCCATTTTGATCTACAAATATGTAAAACTGTTTCGAGTGCATATGATATTCACCTTCGAATGATTTCTGTCATGCACACCATTAAAAAAGCCGCCGGATTTATAAAATCTGGCGGCTGTATTCGGTCATGCACCCGTCCCGATTAACGGAAGCTCCTTGTCAATCCGAAAATAAACAAGGTATCTGACTTTCCCTTCCGGTTCCAGTTCACTCGGATAGCAGCGTCTGCAAAGCTCAAATAAAAGGTCGCTGTTCTCCTCTTCACGCAGCATGGTCAAGGAAAGACGTTTGCCCGTGTAGCCTGGGCCTTCTTCTATGAAAAGGTAATGAGCCTTTGGATTTTCCAGAACATTCTTGTGGCTGAGTTTGCTATTCATGATCAAAGCGATGGATCCGTCATCCATAACGTGTGGCCTTGAATACACGGCTGCGTTAACTGCTCCTGACTTATCCGATGTGGACAATATTCCCACACCTTTCGTATTCTCAAAATAGCTCTTCATACTCATGATCATCCCTCGACATATGTTAAATGGTGAACCTTGCATATTCAGGCACGAAATCAATTCATGTTGCCGACAAGAATAATCATTAGTATCCAAATTCGAATTGACAAGACAAATCACACCCGCTTGGTGAGGATTTATTTCACCAACCCATAGGCAATATACGCAAAGGCATCCCGGACAGACCGACTGTTCCCAACTCCTGATCTTTGTCTGGCCTGCGCGAAACGGTGGATTCACCAAACCGGCAAGCGACCCATGCAAAACCAGGGACGCCAGATCCGGTTGCGACATTGTTGCTTCTCGGTTGACTTAATGGAATTGTGTCGCATTATCACTTTCTTAATGGCCAGGATTTCATATGCTGCCTGGACATGATCAATTTAGCAGGGGGTTTGTGGCTACGAACTGGCATTGAATTGTCCAACAAGAAAGTGAAAAATTCTTGCACATTACGTAATTTTTTGATGGAAAATCACAAATCGAATGATTCAGGTAAGAAACCATGTACAAAAAAATTATTTTTCCAGTATTTGCTTTTATCTTCTTGACTATTCCCAGCCTCCAAGCAGACACAAAAACTATTGGCAGGTATGTTCCGCAGGCTCAGGAAGTCGGTTCAGGAAGACTTACCTACATTTTCTGGAATGTTTACGATGCCACGCTGTACGCTCCTGGAGCACAATGGAGTTCAAAAAAACCATACGCACTCTCCATATCTTATCTCAGAAATCTCAGCGGAGATCAGATTGCCAAGACATCTGCAGAAGCTATTCGGGATCTAGGATTTTCAGATGAGAAAAAACTCAATGACTGGTATAGCCAAATGCTGATTATATTCCCTGATGTTGACGAAAAAACGACTCTAATCGGAATACGCAAAGACAATGGGCAGACAATTTTCTACAACAATGGAAAAATTGCTGGCGTAATGTCAGACCCTGCGTTTGCCGATTGGTTTTTTGGAATCTGGTTAAATGAAAAAACACAGAAGCCATACTTGCGCAGGAAGCTGCTCGGTCTGTAGAAAGTAAAGTATTATTCGCTCAAATCTCAAGAAATTCTTCATCACCGTCTCCTAAGTGACGAAGTTCATGCAGAACAAGTGACCGGCATCCGTCCCGCTTCACTCAATAAACAGCCAATGCGAGGGTATCCTCCTGAATTCTGAAACAACGCGTCCCATCTGGCCCATACGTCTCTGGCGAAACAGGGTTCGGGAACCTGTTTTGCGGGAACTGAGGCTGGGTGTTTCGCCGGAGCGTGTTGCCCTGGCGGTCATCGTTGGTCTGGTGTCTTCCACCTGGCCCCAGATTGGCACAAACCCGATCATGGCCCTCATTCTTTCGTGGTTGTTCAAATGCAACAAGGCGATCACAAGTGGTGTTTCGCTGGTGTTCACTCCCTTTCAATACGCCCTCATGATTCCTTTCCTGCGTCTTGGAGAAACGATCCTTGGAGTCGAGCATTTTGAGACAACGGTACCCGAGATCATAAAAATTGTGTTTACGGATCCAATCGGCTCCTTCGCCGTTCTCGGCATCCCGCTTCTCCATGCAATCCTCGGCTGGATCGTCGCCTGGACCGTAGTCGGCCCGGCTATATTCTTCCCGACGCGCTGGCTCATGCGACGGGTGTCGAACAGGGATTCCTGATCTGACGTTGCAAAGAACAATTCCAACCCATCTTCTTTGCCCGACACGCTTCCCAATCCTCACAACCTTCTGCCGTAGAACAGTCGGCACAGGTGCTACTCACCTTCTCCCAGCAAGAGTTCATTACTCGGCCCAACGGATGGAGGCACAAAGGGATAGGTGTATTTATCCCTCTTCAAAGCCTACGCGCCAAAGTCTACGCACTTAAGTCGTCCATTGTACTTAAATCTCCCGATATCACTTCCGCCCCTTACGTTATACTGTCTCCGCCAAAATAAAGTTTGGCGCCCCCAAGACGGGGGCAGGACACTCCAACGCGGGAGGCTGAATTGATGGAGGTCATGAATTCCTGCGGCACGCATCGGCGTGTCGAAAATCCGGACGCACTGCTGCGGGAAGCCCGGGGCAAAGGATGTCCAATCTGGCTCATGCTTGATCCTCTCTGTCACAAGGAGGCTCTGGCACGACTGTACGAGATGGAACCCGACGCGGAAAAAACGATCCTGTTCCGGGACACCACACTGGCGGGATCGATAGAGGCCTCACCGCGGCTTGCGTCCCTGTCCCGGGACCCTACCATGGAGCGCTGGATCAACGACGCCAAACCATCGGGATGGGGGTTCTATCTCGCCTCGGACGCTCCCTTCGACGAAATACTTGCCCATCTGCGCAGTCTGCTTCTCGTCAAGAGGGCCGGAGAAAATCTCGTCTTCCGCTTCTGGGACGGACGCATCCTGACCCGTATCTGCCAGGCCATGCCCGAGGACATCCCCAGGCTGCTGGGTCCGATCCGTCGCATCCTGACCCAGGACGACGAGCACGAGTGGGTCTGCATCGACCGGGACGGGGAAGCCTTCATGGCGCAAAAGCATCAGCCGAGGCCGGTCCTGCCCACCCCCTGGTATGCCTTCACGGATCAACACGACCGGCTTTTCCACGACAAGCGGCCGAGGATCGTCGCCGGTAACATCGTCGAATCCCTGTTCAATGAAAAAATGGAACGCGGCCTCGCCCTGCCCCCCAATGAGCCGCTTTCGGCATTTGTCGCCCGCCACGTCAACCGAGGATTGGCCCTGGGGCTGTGGGAGATGGAAGCCCTGGAGCTCTTTGTCCGCTGCTGCCTGCGTCATGGCGAAAACTTCCCCGACGCGCAGGCCATGCCGGGCCTTGCGGCCTTCACCCGTCAACCCATCGACGAAGATGCGGCCATGGCCGTCATGCGCCACCTCTGCAACCCGGGAGGTTCCCATGTCTGACTCAGGAATGTGTTCTGTCTGCCCCAAAGTGAAACGAGTCGGCTTTGCGCTGGAGACGCAAGGGAGCGAGCCGCCCGTGCCCCTGCCCGGAAGGGTGATGCATGCCTTCAGTGTTGCGGCCGAGAGTGACCGGCAAGAGCTCGGCCTGCTGCAGACCGTGGTCTGGCTGGGTCCCGAAGACGACCCACAGGCCACGACCGAAGGCCATCCCTGGCGCGACTACACCTACGCCCAGACCACGACGGTGCACCAGACCGACGACCTCGACTACGTCCCCATACTGCCGAGCGGAAAAGGGGGCCGGCCATGACAGCGGGTCAATCAGACACCCACGGCCGCCCCGCCGCCAGCCCAAGAGCCATGTCCCGTGCGTACCGCCATGCGCTGTGCCTTCTTGCCATCCTGACACTTCTTCTCGCCGGAGGTTGCCGAACCATGCAGCACGACAGAACCAGCCAGCCCACCTTGCCCGTGACCCTCTACCCCGTGGGGCGGTTCTTCTTCCCTGTGCCCAAAGGGCTGGAGTTCCACGGCAGAATCATAAACATCAACGACATGACCATCGAGGAAACGGACTGGGGTTCCGGGGACCGCGCAAAGCAGTTCCGGGACCTCTGGGAACCGGTCCGCGACGAGGCCAGGAAGCACTACGACAGGTACTTGGACAATCCGCTCATGCGCGGCGGTTTTGTCCAGGAAGATGTCAGCAACCACTTCGGCCACCCGGCAGTCCTGCTTTGCTACTCGGCCCAGAACGGCGCGCACTGGACCGACACGTTCGTGGCCATGCCGCACTGGATCCTGCGCATCAAGGAGGAGACCGCGTACAAGATTGGCGAAGAATGCCTGGGCGACCTGAAAGGGACGGTCCTTGATTTCTTCAAGCACTACCACACGGACAGATCAAACCTTCCGGCGGACATGTTTTGGACTGGAAGGGGTTGGATGCGGGGGATGAAGACATGGGACGAGGATATCAGGGCTTCAGCTAGTCGCCCCGATAGAGAAACCGCGCCAAAAATAATGCTACGCCTCAGAGCGTATATGATCTCGACTCCGGATGAACCGGCCAAATCGATCACTTCGATTCGAAAAATACTCGATGGGAATAAGATCGATCTCAAAATCCTGCGTTCACACCAACGCCCCTTCGAGGGCATGCCCGGTCTTGAGGAAGTCTATATCCTCTCCGCACACGAATCCGGTGAATACCAATCGACTCTCTATGCCCAATGGGCCATCGAAACAGAAGCCAAAAACCCGCAAAGACCGGCGATCTACCTAGAGATGAGCTGCGACGCAGAAGCTCAGGACGATGCCCTGCGCATCTGGAACGCAGCCATAGAAAATTTCACATCCATTCAGGCATGGCACGCCAAAATGTAAGGAGAGATATATAACATGCGAAAAAGCACACCGAAAATACCCTACGACGATCCCCTGCGCCACAGGAAAACGCCTCGGGAAATGCTCAAGGAACCGATTTCCACGGAATGCGAGGCCTGCAGGGACAATATCATCCAAGTCCGACGCGACACCATTGCCATCATCTTCGTGCCTGGCATCATGGGGTCGAAGCTGAAAGACCCCGAGAATGCTCCCGTTTGGAATCCTGATAGTCGTTCATTCATGGCAGGGCTATACATGAAAGCAGCACCTGATGATCGTTATAAACTCCTTATCGGACAAACCCTGGCCGTCATGAATAAGGTCACCGATGACCACTCCAATTACCCGAAAGCCGAAGAACGCGGCTGGGGCAGCGTGGCCTGGAGCTTCTATGGGGACCTGCTCACCTCCGTCCAGGACTGGGCGACGCCCCTGAAGGTACTGCTGGACCTGCCCGTCTATGCCTTCGGCTACAACTGGCTGGAGTCGAACCGTGTTTCCGGGAAAAAGCTGCGCGAATTCATCCGCACCATCCAGGCCGAGAAGGTCATCATCGTAACCCACTCCATGGGCGGGCTGGTGACGCGCTGGGCCTTGGGCGGCGATGACGCCGGAGACGTCGCAGGCAAGGTTCTCGGCGTCATCCACGGCGCGCAGCCCGTGCACGGCGCGCCGGTGGCCTACCGGCGCATGATCGCCGGGCAGGAGTTCGACGGCTTCTTCGACGTCCTTGGCATGTTCGGTGCCAAGGTCCTCGGGCAGGACGGCCCCTCCATCACCGCCATCTTCCCCCATGCCGAGAGCGCCCTGGAACTCCTGCCCAGCCAGCACTACCGCACCAACGACGGAAGGCGGGAGTGGCTGCACGTCCAGGACCCAGGCTGCCCGAACGAATTTCAGTCCTATCCCAAGGCCGATCCCTACAAGGAAATCTACGCCAGAAGCAGTCACCGCGACTTCTGGGGCATGATCCACGGCGAGTGGTTTCAGCCGGAACCGCTGGAAGGGCAGGCCTTCGACAGCGTCTTCTATGGCGACGCAGCAGAGGCAGATCCCAAGTCCGAAAAGCGGGCCAGGATATTTCTGAACAGATTGGAGATGGTTCAGAATTTTCACGCGACAATCGGCGAATACAGCCACCCACGCACCATGCAGCTCTTCAGCAGCGGACGCCAGGACACGTGTTCGGAAGTGAGCTGGCTCGCCAGGGACGTGACCCTGACCGTAGAGCGCCGCCCAGACGACATGCGCGGGGACAGGGACTTAAGAGACAGGTACTACGCCCTGAAACACATCCAGGGCATCGTAAAACGCAGTCAGGGCAACTACAGCGAGGTCCGCTGGGCCGAAGCCGACGGAACTCCAGGCCCGACAGTCCCCTGGGACACGCCGTTTGCGGAGTTGGATCGAGGGATGAAGGAAGGGCGGCGGCTGTTCCTGCTGCGCGTATCAAAAAACGGGGACACGGGGCCGGGCATGGCTGACACATGCAACCTTGGCGACGGCACGGTGCCGCTCAGTTCGGCGACCGGCCTCCAGCCGGACTGCAACACCTGGGGCGACGCCACGCACACCCTTCCGTACTGGGACGGAGCCGACCGATCCATGATGGCCACCGGCTGTCCCACGACGGCGGAACACTCGAAATTCTTCGACAAGAGCGCCATCCAGGCCACCATCAACACCATCCACAACCTCTGCCTGGGCTGGCTCCGGGAAGAATACGACTGAAACGGACAGCGTTCGGAACAACGCTGCGGAGCCTGACCATTGCCGCGAAAAACCTGGACACCGAGATGAGCAACAACATTATCCGACAAACTGCTCGAATTGAAGAAACAAGAATGAACCGCGAAAAACGCGAAACACACGAAAAGGTTCTTTTCCCGGAGGAGTTTTTTGGCCTGCTCGTCAATTTTGGTGCCCATCCCAAAGCTGCGATCATCAGAATAGCGAACACAAACTTTCGCGATTTTCGCGCCTTTCGCGGTAAAAACTCTCAGAAATGAACCGCGAAAAGCGCGAAACACGCGAAAAGGTTCTTTTTCCAGAGGAGTGTTACGCCATTCAAGGGGCGGTTTTTGATGTGTACCGGGAGATGGGTTGCGGTTTTCTGGAAGCTGTCTACCAGGAGTGTCTTGAAAGGGAATTTCGACTGCGGCAACTATCTTTTGAGGCTCAAAAGGAGCTTGTTCTTTCATATAAAAACGAACAGCTTGCCCAAACTTACAGACCCGATTTTATCTGCTACGGCAAAATCATTGTCGAACTGAAGGCGGTCAAAGAAATCGCCCCAGAGCATAAAGCCCAGCTTTTGAACTACCTGAAAGCAACCGGCCTGGAACTCGGTCTGCTGGTCAACTTCGGGGCCTACCCAAAGGCAGAAATTGTCCGCCTCGCCAACACAAACTTTCGCGATTTTCGCGCCTTTCGCGGTTAAAAAAAAGTAAACTGAAATCTTTCGCGTACGCTCGCGAAGGTTCTCGCCAAGCGCACGCGTCGCGGTTTGCCACCAACCCAGGGGTAACCCGTTCAAGTCCGGTGCTTGATAAAGGTCTTGTCGCGCAGTTCGCGGAAGGCCAAGTCCAGCTCGTCCTGCGTGTTCATGACAATGGGACCGCCCCAGGCGATGGGTTCGCGCAGGGGCCTTCCCGATAGGAGCAGCAACTTCAGGGCGGCCTGTCCTGCGGTTGCCGCCAGTTCGTTTCCGTCCTCAAAAAGCACGAGGGCGCCGTTGGCCACGGGAGTGCCGTTGATGGTCCCCTCGCCGCCGTGGATAAAGACGAAAGCGGTGTGCCCGAGAGGAGTCGGGTGAACGTACTCCATGCCGGGGGCGATGGCACAGTCCAGGTACTGTGGGTCGATGACCACGTCGTCCACAGGGCCCGCCACATCCCCGACCTTGCCTGCGATGACCTTGATGTTCGCTTCAGGAGTCTTGGCTTCGGGGATCTCGCCTGCTGTGATGCCGCGGTAGCGCGGCGGGATCATCTTGCGGCTCGCGGGCAGGTTGGCCCAGAGCTGGAAGCCGTGCATGGCCCCGCTCTCGTCCCCCTTGGGCATTTCCTGGTGAATGATGCCGCTGCCGGCGGTCATCCACTGCACGTCGCCGGAGGAGATGACCCCGCTGTTTCCCAGGCTGTCGCCATGTTCGACGTCTCCCTTGAGCACATAGGTGATGGTCTCGATGCCCCGGTGGGGGTGCCACGGAAACCCTTTGATGAACTCCTGCGGATGGTCCGAGCGAAAATCGTCCAGCATAAGAAAGGGATCGAAAAGCGCGGCTTCCTTGCTACTGAACATTCGCCGTAGGGACACGCCCGCGCCCTCGGTCACCCGCTGGCCGTGATAGATATGCCTGATCTGCCTTCTCATGGTTTCCTCCTGAGCCTCGCGGCCTTTGCACCCATATCGCGCTTCTCCCCGAGAGTCACGCCAAGCGCCGACCGTGGCACCGTGCGCCATGTTGTAAGTATATTCCAGTATTGAGTTCTTCGCCCGAGCAAGGCATTGTTCCAAAGTTTACAGCGTCAACCAGCCTCATTTTATGGCTAAACTGAAACATTTGACCAGTTCATCGGACAGCACTGCAACCTGCCCAGCCTCCAACTGGAGGTCCTGAACCCGCTCACGGGCTTCATCATTGACCGCGAAAAGGTGGAGAAAAAAGACCTCATCAACGCGCCGTTCACGGTGATTCACCCGCAGGGGATTCGCGGAGTCTTCAGTCCTTCTGAGATCAGCGAAATCTTGCAGCTCACCGAGCGTTTGGCAGGTTGATGAATTGAACCGCGAAAAGCGCGAACGACACGAAATGAGGAAGGGATACGCTCATGGACAAATCCGCCCTGATTACACTGCAAGAGCGGTTTGATGGCTTGAGCCAAACCGTACCGGACGAAGGCATTGAATTTTGGTTCGCTCGCGATTTGATGGAGCCGCTGAACTATGTCCGCTGGGAAAATTCCCAAACTGCCATTCAGCGAGCCATTACCGCTTGTGAATCAACAGGTTATGAGCCAAATGACCATTTGCGTGGAGTCACGAAAATGGTCGAAACCGGCAATGAATCCGCAGATTACTCAGATAGGCGCAGATATATCCGTGTCGAATTCGAGGCGGTTAAATGGAGTAGCCATGAAACAAAACTCTAAAATTAGTGTAAGAGGCACAGAAATCGCGGTCTATTCGGAGGGTGACATGGATTTCATTTCCTTGACCGACATGCTCCGGGCCAAGGATGGAGATTTTTTCATTTCGGACTGGCTGCGGAACCGGAATACCGTCGAGTTCCTCGGCATCTGGGAACAGGTGCATAACCCGGCGTTTAATTATGGCGAATTCGCCACAATTAAAAGTCAAGCCGGGCTAAACAGCTACAAGATCAGCATCAAGGAATGGGTGTCCAAAACCAATGCCATCGGCCTGGTGGCCAAGGCCGGCCGCTACGGAGGCTCCTATGCCCACAAAGATATTGCCTTTGAATTCGGCATGTGGATCAGCGCCGAGTTCAAGATTTACCTGATCAAAGAGTTCCAACGACTCAAAGAGCAGGAACTCCAGCAACTCGGCTGGGACATCCGCCGCAATCTGACCAAAATCAATTACCGAATCCACACTGACGCCATCAAGGCCAACCTGATCCCCCCAAAGCTCACAGCGAAAGAAATCAATTTGATCTACGCCAGCGAGGCGGATTTGCTGAACATGGCTCTGTTCGGCAAAACCGCAAATCAATGGCGGGACGAGAACCCGAACCACAAAGGCAATATTCGGGACGAAGCCAATGTCTCTCAGCTTGTCTGTCTGGCCAATCTCGAAACCCTGAACGCCCACTTCATTCATCAGGGACTGCCCCAGGCCGAACGGCTCAAAATCCTGAACCAGACCGCCATTCACCAGATGAAGCTCCTGCTCGCCGACAGAGACGTCAAGCAGTTGGAAAGGAATTGATTCATGAACCGCGAAAAGCGCGAAACACACGAAAGGGGTCTTTTCCCGGAGGAGTGTTACACCATTCAAAGAGCGATTTTTTATGTGTACCGGATCGATCTGCTCTTCAACCCCGGCGACTATCCCAAAACCAAAATCATCAGTACTCCTTCAAGACCTCGATGACGGTAGCGGGCCAGCAGGCCGAGACCGTGGCTGCACTCTTCACGACCACGGGTTTTTGGGACGTGGTACGGGAAGACCCTTTTTCACGATCGCAATGGCTCGAGGCGGTCCGAGTGGCCCCCTCGATCAAGAGTGATTTTTTCACTGTGCTCTCCACCTGCGACTGCCTGCCCGAGATCGTCGCGATGCTGGACGAAGACCCAGCCCTGCATGGCTGCTTCAATTGACGGCTTCAGTACGAGCGCAGATCAATGCATGTCATGGATACATTGGCACAGGAAATCCTTTCCCACCATCGTTTCATGAGGAGTCGGCACACTTTCACGTCCGCCGTATGCCTGCGGTCAATACCTGCAGCAATCAGAGGGGAGCTGCCTGCCATGTTCCCTGTTGAGTCTCGGGCGAGGTGCGCATTCCGGAGAAACCGAGCACCGTTTCCAGAGCAAACAGCACCCTCCAGCACCCCATTAAAAGGGCAACTGCCAGATCATGTATGAACTACTACACTTCATGACACAGCCGCACCCGGAGGCGCGGCTGTGTTGTATCCAAACTTCTATAACATTAGAGTAGATTCGGTTCTCTTAAAGCTCAATCTTCTGCTTCAGCCTTTTACCCGCTTGATTGTTCCATTGCTTAGCATTTGTTGAAACTGCGACAACAATTCCTTTTCCTCGTTGTCAATATGACCATCATCGTGAGCGCAATCCATGATCTTATTATACTCATCCGGTGTTATTTCCAGATCTTGAATCGCATGATTGATGAGTTCTTTAAGATTTGACGCTGATTCGCTTGGCTTTTTCACAAGTATATGCTCCCTGATTAAACGTTAATTGAATTACCGCCTTAAAGGATACTCGCCGTAAACAAATTCACGAATTTTTTTTCGTGAATTCAATTTAGTCTTCTGGGCATCAATTCGATTCGTGTCAAGTCCATCACGTCAAAAACGTCGTGTGGCACCCTCTCCTCTTTATCTACCGAAATTTTTGAAATAAAACCGCTGTGAAGCGACACACATAACGTCCCGAATGTGTCGCAATCCTTGCCGAACAAGCCTTGCGAGTTCAGATTGTGGAAAACGACGAACAATCGTAGGAGTTTAACCAGAAGACGGCTTGGTGCCGAAAAATCCTTTCAGGGAGAAGATGTGCGGTGAAAATATCCCGGAACGCCCCATGCCCTTGCGGCAGTGGACAGAAATACAAGAAATGCTGCCTGCCCAAGGAAGAGAGCCAGGATTTTTCCTACCGAAGAATCAGCCAGACCTTCCAAAGCCTGACCGGCAAGCTCATGACCTTCGCGCAAAACACCCTTGAATCAGAAGGCATGGACGAGGCCATCGACACATTCCTGCTCTGGGGCGACGAACTCGATACCGAGGACACCATCGATGAACTCTCACAGGTGATGGTGCCTTGGATTCTCTGTAGCTGGGATCTGACGCAGCCGGACATCGAAGAACTCGATTTTGAAATTGCCCTTCCCGCCGACACCACGATCGCGGAACTCTACCGCCAAAAACGATCAAGCAAGATCGACAGCCTTGAACTTCACGTCCTTGAATCCGTGGGTCGTCTGGTTTTTTCGTTCTATGAGGTCACGGCTGTCTTTCCGGGCAATGGCTTCGCCTGCATCGACATTCTCACCGGCAGTTCGCACAGGGTCACCGATCACAGCGCCTCAGAATGGCTGGCTCAAGGGTCCATCTTGTTTGGCGCCATCTCCAGGGTCGACGACGTTGAATTTCTCTCTGCCGCGAGCCCCATATCCTTTCCCCTGCCATGGAAAACCCATGTCATCGACCTGCGCACCTCCCTCTTAGGCAGGAAAAAAGCTATCTCAAAGGAAGATCTGCCTGACTACGAATTTGAGATTCGTGAGGTTTTTCTGGAATTGTACGCGGCGGCCATCAACCCTCCGTCCCTGTCGAACACGGATGGCGATCCTCTATCCCTGCAAACGCTTCACTACCGCATCTCAAGCCCCAAAGACGCCTTTGACGCACTGGTCCACCTCTGCGTGACGGAGTCGCCAGAACAGCTCCTTGAAAACGCCGACTATACCGAGAGCGGCGAACTTGCTGGCGTGACAATCCCCTGGAGTCGCCTTGAAACAGCCAAAGCCACACCAATGTCAAACACCATCCTCGGCTACATAGACATCGAAAGTGAATCCATGACCGTTGAAGTGAACTCGGAAAAACGAGCGGCTGAAATCCGGGAAATCATTAAAAACGCGATGGGCGAAAAGGCGCACTACAAAACCACAAGCATAAAGCCCATGCGTAATCCTGACGAGGGCGCCAAAGACGATGAAGACCCGCTTGGTTTCCACAACAAGATGATGCAAGATCCTGCGGTGAGGGAACACATGGAAAACATGTTTCTCAACCACTGGGGTCAATGGGTCGATACCCCTCTTCCGATCCTTGACGGGCAGACTCCGAGGGAAGCGGCAAAATCACCCAGCGGACGGGAAAAAGTCGATGCACTGATCCGCAGCGCGATCCATAACTCCGAGAGAAGCCCGGACCTCGAAGTTCAGAAGAAAGGAATCGAACGTGCGCGAACTGAGCTTGGATTCTAACTCCCGGTGATGAGATCTTGTTGAAAAAATCTATTGCGTAATGACCAACAAAATCTTCAAAACCATCGATAGATTCATACATGATGAGACATCATCGGAAACCATGCATGCGGCAAAACCTGCGCTTCGAGTGAGATGCTGATTTTCGCATAAATCCGCAACAGGGCAGCATGGGCATATCCGCAATACTCGCCCCCTCCATCCAACGAGAGAGACAAGAAACCCAGAGTCGATATCTCCATTTTCAAGAAAGCCCCGCATTTTCCAGTCAAGGAACAATCCGACAAACCGCGCCGGAACCCTGAAAAAGAAAAAGCCGCTGAAATTTTTACATTTCAGCGGCTTATCTTTTTAGATGGTGTCGAAGGGGGGACTAGCGGAGGCGTCGCAGCTAATTCTTTAAAATCAATCAAATTTAACTATTTAAGAGCAAAAACAATATGTAATTTATGACCTACATTCTTGACCCCGCAGAATCAAGCAAAAAATGAAAATGACAAATTTATCCGTGCTTGCTTTTGGGGATGGTGAAGATCACCTCCAGTTGGGCATTGCGGGCCAAGTCATTAATCACATACCTTTGGCGCGAGAACCTCGCTGATGCTTGGCCCACATTCTGTGCAGTGACAATCTTCACGATGCTTGACGGTATGGAAGTTGAAAATTGCCAGCTACAATACCGCCAACAGTGATGTCTTTGTCCAACTCTTCCCAACGAAGTGCATATCCGTTCAGCATCAAATAAATGTCATTTCATAAAGAAAAAGAACAATAATTTTGAATAATTCAATTATCATCGGAATATTTAAATATAAATTTTGTTTCTCCCGAATTGCCATTATGATAGTAGTCAGCAACCTTAGAATTTTTTTCGTGCTCAGTCATTGGCCATGAAGTCGGCACATCACTCGAATTAGACCAAAACATTATCTTGCAAAAATCATTATCAGTGCAAAGGCTTTGTATAGCCTCTTTGTAAACACTTTCATCTTTTTCCCGCTCTTTTGACACTACAACAAATGTCATTATTCCTCTTTTTCCAGCAACAATCCAGTCTTGAGCATGCAAAAACATGGAGACAAGAAAAGATACTAGAAATATTGATATAGATCTATTGAGCAAACATAACATTCTAGGCCTCAGCATTACTTAAGAAATTGAATTAAAGCCCAAGGGCTTTTAAAAAACCACAGCCACACAAATCACATCTTCTCAAGAATTGTTCATTTTGAAAAGATGATTATTTCGCGCAACATTTGAGCAGCTTGCTACATATCTTTTTTTTACGGACTGTTCCTGTCAGAATTATACTTGACGAGTCGCCATGTCGTAAAATAATCTTCAAATTGAAGGGGAGTAACTCCCAAAGGCAAGATCAACAATCTCGGCGCGAAAGCGCTTGGTCTTGCCGTCGGAACCCACCGATGAGCCAGACCTTCAGCATGATAACCCATGCTGGAGGTTTCTTTTTTTTAAAGGACCTCCAGCCAACCACAGGAGGCTCCATGAAGAACGTTCCCGCACCGCTATCCTGCGCTGCTGCGCATCCAGGATTGGCCTATCTTTTTTTTCCGCTTATAGCCCTGACCCTTCTTCTCTTTGCCTGGCCCGATCTGGCGGACGCCAAACGTATGGGCGGCGGCGGATCTTTTGGTAGCAAGCCTTCATACAACAGTGGCTACAACAAGCAGGCTCCTCCAGCCAAAGACTCGCCAGCCATGGCGCAGCAGGCCGCGCCGAACGCCCCGTCGCGCTTCGGTGGACTTGGCGGCATGTTTGGCGGCCTGCTTATGGGTGGCCTGCTTGGCTCCATGCTTTTCGGAGGTGGCGGCTTCGCGGGACCCGGCATGCTCGACATGCTCCTTCTGGCGATGGGCGGATTTCTCCTTTTCAAGTTTATCAAATCCCGCAGGGCGGCCACGGCAAACTCCGCTCCCTATGCTTACGCCGGGCACGAAGAAGACCGGAATTCGACGACTCATGGTGGTGGATGGGGACAGCAGCGCCTTGACCCGCAAACACCGCAAGGACCCATTTTGCCGAAAGGGTTGGATGAGCAGGAATTCCTGACAGGAGCGAAAGCTCTTTACACGCGGCTGCAAGCCTCCTGGGACCGCCGGGATATCGACGACATCCGGCAGTTCACAAGTCCGGAAGTCCATGAAGAGATCGCGCGTCAGGCGACTCTTGATCCTGCGCCAGGCCGAACGGAAATCCTGATGCTCGAAGCACGCGTGCTTGAGGCTCGCAGCGAGGGGACTGAAACCGTGATCAGCGTTCTCCTTGACGCCATGTTGCGCGAAGACGGCCCCAACGCCACGGCGGAACAGGTCAGAGAGGTTTGGCATATCCGCCGCGACGAAAGTGCTTCCCCATCGCAATGGATGTTGGAAGGCATCCAGCAACTGACTTTGTGACGAGTCTGTTTTAAACCTGCACGGCACATTGCCAAAGCCAATGTGTCGTGTGATACATTTCTTATATCGTCATCCACCGGGCGCATAAGCAGCGGATCACTGCCTTATTTGAGATATTGAAGAGTTGCCGCCGGACACGATGAAAACGCAAGACATTGCGCTGGTGGATCCCGAGAACGCATGTACGAAAGGGCAATTCCGACCCTCCTGCGGACTAAGGGGTCGGCGTTGACAACTTTAGTTGGAATTCATGATTAAAGGAAAGCATATGCGCGAAACATCTACATTTATAATTTTAGCATTCATATTCATTTTTTCTTCAACAGCTTTTGGACAAAGTGATGCCCAGTGCAAAAAATTCCAAGTATCATTTTCTTCTCCCATGATATTATCATTAGACGGAGTTTTTCATGGAGGAAATCAAATCGGAAAAATCATTAATTCAGAAAATAAGCATGTTCATAGCAACATTGTAGATATTTGCATCGACAATCAGCATTCAAGCGAAATTGAAAAAAACACAGTTTGCTACATATCTAATAATTCTATAATTATTTATAATGTATGGGCTTCAGGAAAAGACCTCCCTCAAAACAGCACAATTCCTTGTTTTTCAAGCAAAATTTCACTTTTTTGGTATGAAATTAAACTCATATTTAAATCAATCGTTGAGTGATTCAATTTTAATCACCATCACTCAATTTTTTATTCATGATTTATTCCATATAATCTGTAACATGAATGAATAAATCCTTATATTTCTTTCGCTGAGCAAAGGGCACAACATGAATTTAGGAGAAAATGCATGGATATTGCATTATTAGCATTCCTCATCGTACTCAACGGCGTGTTCGCCATGTCCGAGATAGCACTTGTGACAGCACGGAAAAGCCGCCTTCAGCGGCTGGCTGAAGACGGCGACAAGTCCGCGGTTGTCGCCATGCGCCTGGGGGAAGATCCCACGCAGTTTCTCTCCACTGTCCAAATCGGGATCACCGCCATCGGCATCATGAACGGCATCGTGGGCGAAGCTGCACTAGCCGGCCCTCTTGCCGGCGTGCTCAACCAACTTGGCCTTGACGGAAAAACCAGTTCGATAACCGCTACCACTCTTGTTGTCGTGGTCATCACGTACTTCTCCATTGTTGTTGGCGAACTGGTGCCGAAAAGAATTGGCCAGTTCCATGCGGAGGGCGTCGCAACCTTCATGGCTAGACCGATTATGGTGCTGGCTGCCATGTCACGCCCGTTTGTTTTCCTGCTCTCCATTTCCACGGACGGCCTGTTGCGGATTCTTGGAAAAAAGGAATTGAGTAGCGCAAACCTCACCGAAGAAGATATCCACTCCATGCTGGCCGAAGGTTCACAGGCCGGACTGATCGAAAAACAAGAACATGAAATAATGCGCAATGTGTTCCGCCTGGATGATCGTCAAATCGCCTCTTTGATGACGCCACGCAGCGAAATTATCTATCTCGATATAGACAAACCCCTGGAAAGCAGTCTGGGAAGTCTGATGAACTCGGACCATTCCAGGTATCCTGTTTGCCATGGTGGATTGCATAATACTATTGGGATTATCACCGCAAAAAGATTGCTCAAACAACGCATAAAAGGTGACTCAAGCAGCATTCAAGACTATCTCCAGCCCGCTATTTTCGTACCGGAAACCCTCACTGGAATTAAATTGCTGGAGCAGTTTCGCGAATCCGGCGTTCAAATGGTCTTTGTCATTGACGAGTACGGAGAAATATTGGGGCTCATTACACTGCAAGATGTGCTTGAAGCGCTCGCAGGTGAGTTCAAACCACGCGATCCTGAGGATGTTTGGGGTGTTCAGCGCGAAGATGGATCATGGCTTCTTGACGGCCTCATTCCTGTTCCAGAACTCAAGGATCGACTCAATTTGAAGGCCGTACCCGAAGAGCAAAAAGGGCGGTACAATACGCTAAGCGGCATGATGATGTGGCTTATCGGTAGCGTTCCTCGCACATGCGATGTGGTCGAGTGGGAAGGCTGGAGACTTGAAGTCGTTGACCTCGATGGCAACAGGGTCGATAAAGTTTTAGCCAGTAGACTGGATGGCACTCACGAGAATAGCGATAAGTCTGGATCAACATCGAATAGCTGCGATGTTCCTCGACCAACATAGCAGATATCTCATTAGAAACGATCCTTATCCGCCCAAAGGATCTGGTTCATTGGTTTTCAAGGAGTCCAAATTTCTCATGACCCTCGCTTTTATCGCTGTTGTTTTTGGTCTGGCTCTTCTGGTCTGGAGCGCCGACCGTTTTGTCGAGGGATCGGCCTCTGTCGCCCGTCATTTTGGTATGCCGCCGCTTTTGATCGGTATGGTCATTGTCGGATTCGGCACCTCCGCACCTGAAATGGTGGTTTCGGCCCTGGCCGCCTTGCAGAATAACCCGGGAATTGCGCTTGGTAACGCCTACGGCTCCAACATCACCAATATAGCGCTAATCCTGGGGATCACGGCGCTTATCAGCCCCATCGCCGTACATTCAAGTGTTCTGCGCAAGGAACTGCCCATTCTAACGTTTGTGACCTTTCTCGCAGCATGGCAACTCAAGGATGGTGTAATTTCGCAGTTCGATGCCGTTGTGTTGCTTGCTGTCTTTGTCGGGTTGATGGCTTGGACCATCTGGCAAGGGGTGCAGAATAAAGAGGATGCGCTGGGAATAGAGATGGAGCGTGAACTGGATGTCCACGCAATGCCCACCCGCCGAGCTGTCTTCTGGTTGGTGGCCGGACTGATGATGCTCATCGTGAGTTCCCGCATCCTGGTATGGGGAGCGGTTGAAATCGCCCATGGCTTTGGAGTCAGCGACCTGATCATCGGCCTGACTATAGTCGCAGTGGGTACCTCGCTGCCGGAACTGGCCTCGTCGGTGATCGCCGCCCGGAAAGGAGAGCATGACATCGCCCTGGGCAACATCCTGGGCTCCAACTTGTTCAACACCCTGGCGGTGGTGGGCATCGCGGGTGCGATCAGTCCAATGGCCGTTGGACCGGAGGTTTTCAATCGGGATATAATGGTAATGACCGCACTGACCCTGTTGCTGTTCGTCATTGGCTACGGGTTCCGAGGGCCAGGCCGTATCAACCGCATCGAGGGTGTACTGCTCCTGGCCTGTTACATGGGATACACGACCTACCTGATCAGTACGGTTTTCTGACAACAGGCATGAACCGATCCGACTCCCGGTTTGAAAACCGTAACTGCACACGGAAACCGGATACGAAGTTGTTGCTATTTGAACTCAGACGTTACCCAAGGATATGAACAATATGTCTCAAATTCAAAAATCAGAGCAGGGCCGACTGGAAAAAATCACATTTCTCATGATGCTTGTGCTCGTGAGCCTGCTTTTTGTACTCCTGCTCTTGCCTTTCTGGGGAGCGATCTTTTGGGCATGTATCATTGGTCTGATTTTTTCGCCTATGTACCACCGCCTGCTCAGAATGGGAAAACCCAAGCCCAATCTGGCGGCACTGGCTTCACTCTTGTTTTGCTTTGTAATAGGCATCATCCCCTCATTATTTGTAATCATCTCCTTTTTTCGAGAAGGATCAAGTCTTTATAATCGTCTCAAAAGCGGAGATTTTGATCTTGCAGGTCGAATCGAACAAATCAAAACAGCTTTTCCCGGAATAAATACATTTTTTGAGCGATTTGATCTAGATATCAACAGCATTCAAGAACAACTTTCTGATTTTGCGCTCACTGCTAGCGGATATATTTCTCAAAATGCAATTTCATTAGGTCAGGGAACTTTACAGTTTTTCATCGCTCTTGGATTGATGCTTTATATGGCGTTCTTCATGCTCCGTGACGGTGATAAAATTGTTGAACTACTTGTTCGTGCTTTGCCCTTGGGTGATGAACGGGAGTATTTGCTTTTTAGCAAGTTTGCCGAAGTCGTACGTGCGACGGTGAAAGGAAATCTGCTTGTTGCAGCCGTGCAAGGAATGTTGGGAGGCTTTATTTTCTGGGTTCTGGATATTCATGGGGCGTTTTTATGGGGGGTCGTGATGACACTGCTCTCGTTAATACCTGTCATTGGAGCCGGATTGATCTGGGGACCAGTCGCTATTTATCTGTTTGCTATTGGAGATTGGTCTCAAGGAATGATTCTTGTAGCATTTGGAGCAGTCGTTATCGGATTGGCCGACAATATTCTGCGACCCCTTCTGGTTGGTCGAGACACCAAATTGCCTGATTATATCGTTCTGCTTTCGACGCTTGGCGGTTTTTCATTGTTTGGGATAAATGGATTTGTTCTTGGTCCTTTGGTTGCAGCTCTTTTTATTGCATTTTGGGAAATTTTCATACGGGAGTTCAACACTTCAAAATCGAACAGCTCCAATGAAAATTCAGCATGATTTTGAATGATAAGGAAACAATTGGCCAAGCAAAGCATGATTGATCAATAACCATCATGAGTAGGGAGACTTAGATGAAACGAGTTGTTCTGTTTTTGTTGACTAATATTGCGGTGATGCTGGTACTGTCGATCAGCGCCCGCATTCTGGGTGTCGACCGCTTTTTGACCAGCAATGGATTGAACATGGGTATGCTGCTGGCATTTTCCGCCCTGATCGGTTTCGGAGGGTCGTTTATTTCGCTGATGATGTCCAAAACCATGGCGAAATGGAGCACCGGAGCAAAGGTTATCGAGCAGCCGGGCAATCAGGAAGAAGCATGGCTCCTGGAAACCGTCCGACGACTGGCAGCCAAAGCCGGATTGCCAATGCCCGAGGTCGCCATCTATGAAGGCGCTCCCAATGCCTTTGCCACTGGTCCGAGCAAGTCCAAATCTCTGGTGGCAGTATCGACCGGATTACTGCAAAGCATGAACCGAAAACAGGTGGAAGCTGTGTTGGCCCATGAAGTCGCCCACATCGAAAACGGTGATATGGTGACCCTGACGTTGATCCAAGGTGTGGTCAATACCTTCGTAATCTTCCTGGCGCGGGTCGTTGCCTACGCGGTGGATAGCTTTCTGCGCAAGGGCGAAGAATCGAGCGGCCCGGGCATTGGCTATTGGGTCAGCAGCATTGTATTTGAAATCCTGTTCGGCGTCCTGGCCAGTATCGTAGTTTTCTACTTTTCACGCCAGCGCGAATACCGGGCGGACGCAGGCGCTGCCGCGCTGATGGGCGACCGACGACCGATGATTGATGCCTTGCACGCATTGGGCAATCTTCAAGCTGGCCAATTACCCAAGGAGATGGCGGCCAGTGGGATTGCAGGTGGCGGCATGATGGCGCTGTTCAGCAGTCACCCGCCCCTTGAATCGCGGATTGCAGCGCTGCAATCTGCAAGCTGAAAAATTGCACCGCTCCCCCCGCTCTCCTTTACAGGCGGGGGGAAATCCGTTCAGAGATGCATCTTTATCTTAGTCTTGAGGATACTTGAAACTACGAGAGTTCTTCAGTCCATTGGGTGAGCATGGCTAGTGAAGGACACCTTTTCAATTGCGAGACTCCCCCTGTGAGCGGTTGTTTTCTTGTGCTAAAAACATTCATGTCACACATAATAACTCGATTATATTCGACTAACCGGCATTTAACACCGCTTGACTAGGCAAATAGAATAGTGCGGTCAGTTTCATGTAACTAACCGCCTGACAACGTACTCCCGATCGCGCCAATATTGACAAGCAGAACCAAAAGGTTGATTTAGAAAATATTTTTATTTTTGATTCGAAATATTCGTAAAAGATCACTAAATGGCGCAATACCAACTCAAATCTACGAGTATCCCTTTAATGTCTCCCAATTATTCAACAAAAAAAGGTTTTAATACCTAATAAAAAATATAATGATCAGATGCGCAAATAGTCTATTACGACTGACTATTTCTCTATTACTGGTATTCTGCGCTCATCCTATACCCAAAGAATGCGCTCAGGACACAGGGAAGTTGATCCAATATAGTTCCAGCATGGCTCATTTCGGACCAGCCATTCTGGGATCGGCAGTAGCAATTGTTGGATTGACTTCTAAAACAATTCATAATTCATCTGATAACCTTTTTCAATATGCATTAATTTTAGATCAAGCACTCACAAATTTAACGCAGCCGCTACTCTCTGTCCTTTTCAACGCTATTGATTGTTTTTCCAATAAAATTTGGATTGATTCAACAGCAACTCGCGCACCTCCTATATTCTTTTAAATAAGCACCATATATTTCACTAATACTTTCAAAGTATTGAGTGATCCTTATTTTATTGAATAAAGGAGTTGTTATGCAAAACAATAAAGAACATTACGACCACCCCACGCAGCAGTCTCCACAGCAAGAAATAGACTATACACCAAAAAAATACAATTTGACTGAAAGTATTCAAATAATGCTGAAATTTTTCTCCATTCCAGTCATTATTTTTTTATTACTTTGGTTTTTTGAATCACGCTAATATAGATAATTTATTTTATAGCGTTTCAAAAATCTACTTGCGAAAGTATTTTTCTTAGCAAGTTCAGTGTATTTCAATTATAATAGTTTATTTCGTCCAAAATTTTTTTGTTTTTAAATAGGAGTTTTTATGTTTGGAATTGGAGTGCAAGAGTTGGTTGTAGTTCTCGTGATTGCACTTATTGTGTTTGGAGGTAAAAACCTCCCACAGATTGGTGCAGATATGGGACGGGCGCTCATTAACTTCAAAAAGGGCATCTCTGAGCGACCAATAGATGAGGAAAAACCGGTAGAAAGTGTGAAAAAAACGGAAGATATAAAAGATCAATAACACAGTCTTTGCATGTGAGACTATTCAGCACGCTCACGTGTACAAAGAATGACGATGAGACGAGACGTGGGATTTGAAAGGTTTTTGATTTCGACTCAGGTCGTCTTTGTTAGCGCGGATCGAGTAACGGAAGGGCCTTACAGCACGTTACCTGTAAGGCCCCGTATTTACACAACCCATGGATGTTAAGGACGCTTGATTATCCTTCTATGCAAGGGACATGACCACTTTCTGTTCCTTGACAATCTTCACGATGCTTGACGGTATGGAAGTTGAAAATTGCCAGCTACAATACCGCCAACAGTGATGTCTTCATCCAACTCTTCCCAACGAAGCGCAAACCCATTTAGCCTCAAATGAACTCCCTGGAGTTGCTCATCTGTTGCTTCCGAAAGAATACGGAAACGATCTGCAGGAAATCCAATGACCCTCCCATCTGTCAATTCGATGAAAATTCTTCTCTTTTCTACCCATACCTTGATAGCTGTTGGTTCTTCACTCAAAGTATGCATTATACTTCTCCTTTATAAATTCAATATTTTCAAAAACAAGCCTTTCAATATTTCGCAACATTGGAGCAGGAACTCCCTTATTGCGGGCGAGTTTAATCGGATCCAGCCAAAATTTACATTCACCATCAGGCGTTTCTATATGTATATGCGGAGGCTCATTACCCTCATCTGAATAAAAATGAAATCGTAATGAGCCAATACGCATTACTGTCGGCATATACTCTCCCGTGGATCACTCTTGATTGCTTGGGCCAACATCAGATGGAACCAAGATGATTCTAACAAATCAGCCATTATTTAAAACGAAGAAAAACAATAAGTCAATTTAAAGCCCGTCACAACCCAAGCTTATCAGTCCTGTCCGACTGCGACAACAGAGGATTACCAGCTGCAACTGAGTAAAAAATCACCAATTGTCCGTAAATTCGGACAAATCGTGAGAATCCAAACAGCAAGCCGTACACACGCAACAAATGGTATACCCTTTCTGGGCACAGTTATGGGCACGAGAAATCGTGCCCATAACTATTTGTTTTCGAGTTTTTGGGCACACTTGATGTTTACTTCTAGATCTTTATTGGGCACGATTTCTGGCAAGAGACCCAAATTTCAATGCCGGAGACATCAATGAATGGACGTCACGTCGGATATGTCAGGGTGAGCACCCATGACCAGAATACAGTTCGCCAACTGGCCGATTGCCAGGTCAAGTTCTGGAAGGTCTATGAAGAGAAGGCCTCCGGTAAAAACACTGACAGGCCTGAGCTTCAAGACTGCCTCTCGCGTCTGGACGAAGGTGACACCTTGTGGATCCACTCCATCGATAGGCTTGCTCGCAGCCTTCAGGATCTGCAAAACATTATCAGCCAGCTGATCGCAAAAGGCGTTACTGTAAAATTCGTGAAGGAAAATCTCACGTTCACTAGAGACAACCACGACCCGTTCACCAAATTGCTATTCGACGTCCTGGGCAGCTTTGCGGAATTCGAGAGGAATATCCTGAGAGAACGACAGCGTGAGGGTATTGAGAAGGCCAAGGCCGCAGGCAAATATGCCCATGGCAAAGGTGGCAGGAAAAAGAGTGTCGACCGGACCAAGGTACGCGCATTGCGAGAACAAGGTGTCTCATTTCGAAAGATCGCAGAGCAACTCGGATGTAGCCTGTCCAGCGTCCAGCGAGTTATTTACGGGGAAGCGCAGTAAAAGAACTCAAATTCAATCAGTGTGGGAGCATTTAGTCGGCATTTACCTTCTTGCTATTTGGGTGTAGCTTCTACAATGGCGCCTTTAAATCGGCGCAGGCACAATTTGTGTTTAGAGCTATCAATCAAATTCCCATAGATCCTTAAGGAGAAAACATGGAAGATTATCTTAAGCAAGCAATCGAAATCGTAAAAGCCCAAGCATCTGTGCGCAACATGAAAGAGGAAGAGATCACATCCATGATCAAAGCCTTGGCTGGCAGCATTCGTGGAGTCGCTGAAGGTGTAGCACCTGCTGTCGAAACCGAACCCGCTGTCGATCCCAAAAACGCCATCAGAGAGAAAAGCGTCCTCTGCTGCGAGTGTGGAAAATCATTCAAAGTTTTGACTAAGCGCCACCTCATAACCCACGGACTGACTCCCGAACAGTACAAGGAAAAATATGGCTACAAGAAAGGAACTTCTCTTGTGGCAAAATCCTTGGCTCGGGATCGCCGCAAGACTATGCAGGACATGAAGCTGTGGGAGAAGCGCAAGAAAGCGGTCAAAGCCGAATAACACAAAAAAATGCCAATCTGGGCCGACTTCGCTTTATCCCGGGAGTCGGCCTATTTTGATATGCAACGCTGATCGCTACATTTCTGTTCAACTGTTATGGCCTGAGTCCAGTGCTCATGGCATTTTACGTGGCATTATCGAGAAGTAAACAGGATGACCACCCTTTCCACTTGGCAACCCTCAAGAATTGAGGAGTCTGAAGTTTCCCGGCAGGTCATAGCGATGATTGTAATTTCATGACAAAAGGAATTATCAGGTTGAAGCAGTTGCTAGCTGTTTTTCTTTAAGTATGCTCTAATCTGCATTTTCACATATCCCATAGCGCGGTAACCTCGCTGATGCTTGGCCCACATTCTGTTCCGTGACAATCTTCACGAGGCTTGACGGTATGGAAGTTGAAAATTGCCAGATACAATACCGCCTACAGTGATGTCTTCTATTCTCTTATCAGGGGATGACTCCGTGCGTGGCGATATTTCCGTCATTAGCGCCACCACAAACACCCAGACAGCGCCAGTCAGGCATCCGCTCGGAAACTCCAATACTTTTCTGCGCGACCCTCCCCGTACATAATTTAATCCAATGACACGCCTATTGGTAAGTGCTAGTAACTCGCTTACGCACAGCACAATGTCCGACATCCCGGGGCGACGAGCATGGACAAGAAAGATAAACGTTTTATCTCCGAATGGCTGGTCTTCGCCTTTCTCGCACTGGCCCTGGCTTCCTTGCTCGGCTATGTGACCTATCATGAACGCGAGGACATCACCAAACGCGAAAAACAGCGTTTATCCGCCGTGGCAGCGGTGGCCGAGTATATGCTCGCAAGCCAACTCGAAACGATCGACACGACTCTCTCAAAAATTCGGGACTTCGTTCCCCTTCCAATCAAGGAATATCCTGCCGAGAATCCTGACGTCCTGCGCAATGTCGGTTCCAAACTCAAGATCCTGGCCGGGGCCATGACCAATGTCCACACCCTGGCCGTTGTCGATGCCCGGGGCACCATCGTGACCTCAAACCTGGACGAGATCGTCGGCAAAAATGTCAGCCAACGCTCTGACTACTTGACACCCAGACTGAACCCCGACCCCGAACTCCTGTTTATTAGCCCCCCCTTCACAAACGTTCTCGGCGAATGGACTATCAATCTCTCTCGTGTCATCACCTCCGATGACGGCCCATTCGTCGGCATGGTGACAGCCACCCTCGATTCGGATTTTTTCAGAACGCTCATGAACGCCTTGCGCTATTCCGAAAACGCCTCGGTCAGGATCGTCCATGGGCGGGGCATCGTCTTCATCTGGGAACCCTATCTTCCGAACATGGTCGGCACAAACTTGGCTAGGCCCGACACGTTCTTCACCCGCCACTTGGAGGGTGGGCAGCCACGATCTCTGTTCCTGGGGAAGAGCTTCGGCACCAACGAGGACTCTCTGCTCGTGCTGCAGACCGTCAGCTCGAAACACCTGAAGATGAACACCCCCCTGGTCTTTGGTATCGCCCGGAGTACGCGTTCCATCTACGCTGATTGGCGCCAGCAAATTCAGGTATACGCCATCTTTTACGCTGTCATAGCCTTCGTTGGAGCGGCAATCCTCTTCGGCTCCCAACGCTGGCGTCTCCATTCACGTCAGGAGGCGGAGCGCATGGGCATCCGGCTCCATTCGATGCAGGTGGAGCTGGAAAGTTTCTTCTCCATCGCTCCAAATCTCCTGACCATCGGCGATTTCGACGGTAAATGCATCAAACTCAATCCTGCCTGGGGAAACGTCATGGGTTACGCTCCGGGAGAACTCGATGGATTCCACTACCTCGACTTCTTTCATCCTGATGACAGGGACGCGGGCGCAAGCATCTTTGCAGCCATCAGAGAAGGCAAGCCCATCATGAACTTTGTAGCCCGTTTTCGGCACAAACAGGGGTCGTACCGTTATTTGGAATGGTTCGCCGCGGCACACGAAGGCCGCATATACGGAGCCGCTCACGACATCACCGAACGCCGGGAAACGGAGATGCGTCTGCACGAACTGGCTTACCACGACCGCCTGACCGGACTACCCAACCGGATGCTCTTCTTCGATCGTCTGGACCAGACCCTTTCCACGGCCAAACGCGGCAAAAAGCATGCGGCCATCCTTTTTGTCGACTTGGACGGTTTCAAGAAGATCAATGACAAATACGGGCACGATGCTGGAGACGACGTACTGAAGACCGTCGCCAAGCGACTCCCGACCGCTTTACGGGCTTCAGATACCGTCGCCAGGATTGGCGGCGACGAGTTCGTCATCCTCCTCCCCGAACTGGAGGATATAACCGATACGCACCTAGTGGCGCAAAAGCTGCTCAATGCCGTGGCGACGGACCTCTTTCTTTCACCGACGGAAAAATGCCGGGTGGGTGCCAGCATCGGAATCAGCATCTATCCCGAGCATGGCACCGACAAAGACACTCTGCTCATGGCCGCCGACATGGCCATGTATGCAAGTAAAAAGAAGGGGACAAACCGCTATGCCTTTGCCGGCGAAACGTCGAAAACCGAGGAGGAGATCGTTCTTGACGATACTTATCTCACGGGCGTCCGCGAAATCGACGCGCAGCACAAGGAATTGTCCGTCCTGATCAACCGCCTCTGCATGAACATCGCCAACAAGGACGACGAGCCCGTCATCGCCGAATGCCTCTTCAAGATGGTCGTCGCCTTCACGGAGTACCATTTTGCCTCGGAACACAAGCTCATGCGCCAACACTCCTACCCCGACCAATCGGAACACGATGCGGACCACGAACGCATGCTGGAGGAACTGTTCCGCTTCGGCTCGGAGATGGCCAACGCGGAGTCGCAATTTCTCATCCACTTCCTCAGGAAATGGCTCCAGGACCACATCCTTGCTCAAGACAAGGCCCTCGGTGCATTCTTGAGAGAAACGGACTCACCTGCGACATAAAAGAATGCCGGCATGTCAGCAGCCGGATATGGGCCGCACAATCAAGCCCCAAGCAAGGAGATGCTGTATCAATGCCGGTCATGGATGGCATCGAAGCCTGCCAGCGCATTCGAGGCTCCAGAAACTCCCACAAACGGGATATCCCGATCATTGCCCTGACGGCCTACGCCATGGGCGGCGACAAGGAGAAGTTCCTGACTGCGGGCATGAGCGGATATGTAGCAAAGCCCGTAAGCATGGAGTCTCTCATGCAGATAATGGCCGAAACGCTCGCAGAACAGCGGCGTTAGGAAAGCAGACGGAGCGCCCCAAACCACTCAAAAAGTTAAGGCTCCTGCTTCTATAGCAAATCAGGTACATCCGTGGAAGGTGCGGATGCCTGAGCGCTTACGGTCCTAAGATAACAAACGCCCAGTTCCAAGCGTTGGAACCGAGCGCATGGTTTTTCGAACCAAGCCAGATTCAGCGCATTTCGTTTGTGCCGATATGCTTCCCACACAATGAACTGCACATCCAATTGCCCAATTTTGAGTTAACCCGGCAGAGGTGCCGTACGCCCTTGCGGATGATTACGTATGCCATCAGAACGGGATACCCACGCTCACAAAATATTTGCCAGATGAAGACGTCCATCATTGCAAAAAAATTAACAAATGTTAGCACAGAAGCCAGGCCACAAAAATTCTACGCGCAGTCCCTGCTACTCCTCAAAACCCGCCAATATGTCGCCATGATTCTTCTGAAGTCCCCAACTCACGGCCTTGGCTACGCACACGAAAACATACGATTCAAGCGTAAAGCAATGGCTGCTTTGGAAACCATGACCTAAGTGCAAGCCGTCAAAATTTGTGATATCATCGAATGTAACGGCTGGGTCCCCACGCATTTTGATCGAACCCACTTCCAAAGGTAATATCGAATGCGCAAGAGGGCTTGCTGACGTAATCATGGCTTATTCGTGGAGCACGCCTATTCTTGTTTAGAGGCACTCAGAAATATCATGTCAAAGATCCAGCCTGACTATTGAGCTCACCCCTGTGGCGCGTAGCAAAGTCAGATGCAACGAATTGTGAGACGAACAAATTCGTTTGGATTCCTCACGTCACTCTTTGTTTTCTCTTCTATATCCGAGAATCCAAGGAACTACTGTAAGGATAAACAGAGCCACAAGAGTGGCCAGGACAGCAGTCGATTCCCTCCCCATTCCCGCAGCTATACCGATTGCTGCAGTTACCCACATGCCTGCCGCCGTAGTCAACCCCCGAGTATCCTCCTGTTTGCTTCCCAAAATTATGGCCCCAGCCCCAAGGAACCCCACCCCGGCGGTCAAGCCCTGCAGTACCCGAGTCAAGTCTGCGGTTGAAGCCCCGGATTGTTGGGGAATGAGGACGAAGAGTGCTGCCCCGATGGCGACCAGCATATGCGTTCGCACCCCCGCACTTTTACCTTTCTGTTCCCGCTCGTACCCCAGTAGGCCGCCAAGGATTCCAGCAACCAGAAGGCGTAGCGTGATTCGTGTAATTTGCGTCACATCTGAGATATCCGTAAATTCCGATAGCACTGTATTCCATACATCTTGCCACATGCTCATAGTCCTCGTTGTCACATCTTGTTTCCCGCACTTCGTCCAGACCTTTCACAAACCCCGCCTAGCTGGATGGATAGAGCAAATCTCTAAAATATATCCATAAAAGAACAGCGCCGAACAAATCTCGCCGATACTCATCTCTCCCTACTCTCCAATCCCTGCCTTATTCTTCCTTCGATTTCTGACCCACTTATCAAATGATATCACTGGGAGCACGGTGGCTCCGACCGCCATAGCAAACATCCAGCCCCGGCCATCAAGTGGCGCGGAGTTAAAAAGCGTCTGCAGAGGTGGCAGGTAAATGAAGCATGCCTGGAGCACGAGCAGGATGCCGATGCCTATAAAGATCGCAGGATTGCTGAAAAAGCCCTGGGTAAAGAGCGAAGAGTGCAGGGATCGGCAGTTGAGCAGGTAAAAAATCTGAGTGAAGGTAATGCTTGTCACGCAAAGGGTCTGCGCTTCGGAGAGGGCCAAAGCATGCCGGACGCTCGTCACTGGCTCTGGGCCGACAATACGATAGTACTCCCAGAGAAACAGCCCGCAAGCACCTGCCGCCATAAGGACCCCGACAATAATCAAGCGGGTCACAATAAAGCCCGAAAACACGGGTTCGTCGGGAGAGCGCGGAAGTCGCCGCATCGCGTTCGGTTCAAGCACTTCAAAGGCCAGAGGGATTGACAGGGTAACACTGGCAACCAGATTTATCCACAGGGTTTGGCTGGGAGACATGGCCAAAAGGAGTTCATTGACACCATCAACCTGAATTGTCGGAAAGAAAAACATGGCCACCGACAGGGTGCAGGCCAGGCCGAGATTGGCGGGCAGCACAAACGCCAGGCACTTGATAAGGTTGTCGTAGACCCGCCGTCCTTCCTCCACCGCTGCGGTGATGGAAGCGAAGTTGTCATCCATCAGCACAACCTTGGCCGCTTCTTTTGATACCGCCGTACCGGTTATGCCCATGGCAATGCCGATGTCGGCTCGCTTGAGGGCCGGTGCGTCATTAACTCCGTCGCCGGTCATGGCAATGACATGGCGCTGTGCCTGCAGGGCCTCGACAAGCTGGAGTTT